>Ga0310124_10000064_pt1 | contig 65412 bp, 45 predicted proteins | sample CB11b_AW_Bot5_MG_FD_203507 | JGI IMG/M metagenome (GOLD analysis project Ga0310124, IMG submission 203507) | Marine microbial communities from Western Arctic Ocean, Canada - CB11b_AW_Bot5 | ecosystem: Environmental > Aquatic > Marine > Oceanic | place: Canada: Western Arctic Ocean | collected... | reverse complement strand
ATCCCGGATCAATCCCGTTCTGGCTGCCGAGAACGAAGGCGAGCCGGCGAGCCTCGCCCTTGTGAAGGAACTTTTCACCAACTGAGATCGCTCCATCGACTCCACCTTCGCGGTAGGCCTTGTGTATCCCGCAGAGCACGTCGAACTCCCTGAGAACATCGGTCACCATATCCGCTTCGAGGACGCCCATGGAATCGAGCTCCTCCTTGATCCTCACCTGCTCCATACTGTTGAGAGACCCCAACAGGGTCCGGGCGGAGACCTCGTCCTGCAATGCCAGCGAACGAAACAAAACCGCGACCTTTCTCAAGCCCGAAAGCCTCGAAAAGGTCAGGATCTCGGAATCGCTCGCGGACTCGGTGCCGCCTCCCAACTCGAGGGTGACCGGAATACTCATGAATCTAACCTGATCTCTTTCTCTTAATTTCCCGCCGCAGGCATCTTGCGTCAGTTCCTGGCCGCGGCTCCCGCCGGATTTGACATTTCAACTACCGGGTCCAGGCCCTCGCTCAACCACATCTTCACCACCGCCGAAGAAACCTCCGGGGTGTTCCTCGCAAGCCTTCCGGCTTTTTCTACCGCGTCCAGGGTCTCCCGGCATGCATCGGTGCGGTTCGAAGCCGCCAGCTCCAGCTCAAGGCCTCGTTTCCTTCTCGCCCTTATCGTGAAGAGGCCGTAGGCCAGCAAGGTCAGGACAAACCCGCCGCCGACGTAGATGGATGCATCTGAAAGCGACCCGAGATTCCAATCCTTCTCAAAGAGGCCGGCGATAAATGAGGGTGCCCCGGCTTCCTTTGTTTCCGTCCTGAAAAAAGCTTCTGTCTTTACTGTCACCCGGGCATTGTCCAGCGGCAACTGGCGAGCCAGGAACTCCTCCTGCTCACGCTCGAAGGCCTTGAGGCGGCCCGCAAAGCCATCCGCGGAGGCTGGATTGGCCTCGCTCTCAAGGAGCTGGTCACGCCGCGCCAGGACCTCCTTGACCGCACCGATATCAAGAACAAGGCTCACCGTAGCGCGATACTTCAGCTTCAGGTTGGCGGTACCGGCTCGAGGTTGACCAGCCGCCTCGCCAGCTCCGCCCGCCTCGACAACCTCGCCGGATGCTTCCGCTTCCGTGGCGGGAACAGACGCCCCGGTCTTCGGACCATCTACGGCGATGTCATCAACGATGACCCCCAGGCGAAACTGTTCCTTTGCGAAGACGCCAAGGTAGAGCCCCTCGATGACTTCGCTGATGTCTTTCTGCACCTCGGCCCGCAGGTCCCGGGCCATGGCCTCGGCAAGGCCATCTGGGCCGCCGGGGTACTCCCGCATATTGCTGTCGACAATCTGGATCCTCCCGACCTCAATGGCAAACGCGCTGCCAACCAGCTTGCGGATCGTCTCCGCCTCTCTCGTCACCAGGCGGGCGGTTGAATCCCTCATCCGCAGGAGAACGACCGCCGTATCGGGAGTGTCCCGATCAGTTGCGAACCTGCCGGACTTGCCATGCTTGATCACCAGGTCGGCAAAGGAGATCCCGGGGTGGCAGCGAATGGCCTTCTCCACCTTGCGAATCTTTACCTGCTCCAGCCTCAGGCGGATGCTCTCCGGAGTATCAGTCAGTCCGCCACCGAAGAATCCCCGGTCTTCCGAGTCCCCCTCCTCGTCGACCAGGCCGTTTTCAGAGGCCAGCAGAAGGGCTTTTTTATAGTCATCTCCTGAACGAACCTGGATATCGAATTTACGTCCATCGGTTTTCTGGTTCAGCTGCCAGGGGATCTCCTCTTTATCCATCCGAGCGAGGAGCTCACGCAGCCCATCGGAATTGCGCCCCAGCCTGGTCTCAAGCAGCACCTTCCAGGTCTCTGCTCTCCCCGCTGTGTAGCTCCACAGGAACAAGCCCACCAGCGTGGCGAAAACGACCACGACTGATATCCGCTGACCCGAACTCCAATTCCGCCACAAAGTGCTCAATTTTCCCTGCTCAGCCCCCTTGCCCGGTTCTCATGTCCCGCTGTTCATCCTGGTGAACGGCGCTCCCGGCGGTGGCCGGAAAAAAGAAAGGAAAAGGAAATAACATTGGACAGACACGGCAGTTAACTGACCGGGTTCGTCCTCCCCTCTGCATTATTTCCTTTTCCACATTCTTTCCTTCGGGACTCGTGGCAGGCCCCTTGCTGGCCGCCCCGAACCCCATTGTCCCCTGACCGGTAGAGGGATTGGTTTCTTTCTCTTCATTTCTCGAGCAAACGGCTAACTCTCCTGTGGCCGCGTCCCAAGGGCATCAGAACATCCGGAAATGTTCCGCCCAGTCAGGTAGAGCCGAATATAAAAATTGGTTTATAAAATGTAAAGCACATTTTCGGAATTTGATTTTATCCAAGCTATTTAAATAAAAGTAGTTACGCATTCCTTACTGTTCCTTAAAACACGCTGTTTCAAAGCACAATGGAGTGTTGTGGAGGGATAAATAAGCCACTATCCCTTGTGACTTTGGTGCCGTGACAACCCCCGGGCCTCGAAAACGACCAGCCGAGCCGGGATCGCCAGGAAATCGGACCGGAAAAAGAATTATCGGACCATCGACGGCTCTTTGACGGGGAGAGAGAGAGCCCCCCCGCCAAGCGATTCCCGCCGCCCAGAAGAGACCCCGCTCTCACCTGTTGAGAAGGATGACGATTTCCCTGAGACTCCGGCCCTCGTCCTTGAGCTTGATGATCCGCTCGATCCTGGGAAACACCTTCTCGCTGTACAAACGGTGACCCGACTCTGTACGCTCAGCTTCTGTTATAAGTCCGAAGGTCGTATAGTTATGGATGGTCTGGCGGGTGAGGCCGGTATACCGCATGACCTCGCCGATCTTGTAGAGCTTCTTAGGAATCACCGGATCTCGACCCAACTGTTGGAGTTACTTTTGAAAACAAGTTTCTCTCGCTGCCTGCGCAAGACTTTAGCCGATGAACGCAGAGGGAATAAACCCTTTACCTGGAGCCAAGCCTAACCGTGAATAAAAAAATCAAGAAGAAGATCGAGGTGCTGAGAAAGAAACTCGACAGCCTGAGAAGGCAGCTCGCCGGCGCGAAGAAGCAGACCGATGAACCCGGAGAGGTGGAGCGCCTGAGCTCAGAGGTAGAGCAGGTGGAGGGCGCGCTCACCGAACTCAGGAACAGCTGAGCTTTACAGCAGCCAGACGAGTAACCGCACCCGGGCGAAACAAAGCAGAGGCGGCCCTTCTTCCTACAGCCAAAAAGAAAGAATCAAAATGAAACGGGCATGGATCGCACTTCTCCTGGCGGCATCGCTACCGCTCTTTGCAGAAGAGAAAGACTGGCCGCCAGCGAAAGACCTGACGGACAAAGGCAAGCGGCTCAAGAACCCGACGGCCAGCGGAAGACAGTTGGAGGTCTTTCAGCATGGGGTAAAGCCAGAGTGGGGATACAAGGCGCCCCAGCGGGATACCTTTGTCGTGATCCATCCGAAGAAGGCCCAGGAGCAGGCGCGACTTTACGTAGTCCTTCATTCGGCCGGGCACGATGTCATCTCGTGCGTGCAGTGCACACGCACTGTCGGCAATCACGACATCTATCGCTCGCCGGATGACTTCTACGCGCTCTATCTCGACTGTCGCGCCAACCGCGGCGACTGGTGGTGGGGCGGCATGCATCGAAGGGACGCTCGTCTCACAAAGAAAAACTCCGGGGCGAACCCTGCCCCGGTGGAAAAACGTGTGCTCGACACGGTCCGTTGGGTCATCAGCAAATACCAGATCGACAAGAACCGCGTGTATCTCTGCGGAAACTCGATGGGCGGCAGCGGGACGCTCGGAATCGGGATGCGCCGCGGCGATATCTTCGCGGCGATCAAGGCCAATGTTCCCGCCGGGATCGAGCACGTCTCCCATCGTATGGGCTTCCCTCCCCAGCCTGCTCCGCAGGATGTCAAGCTCCCCGACCCCCCGGTCGTGATCAACTATTCCGCCCAGAACGACGGCTGGTCCGCCGGCCATGACCTCTTCGCGAAGTCCATGAATGACCGGAGCTACGCCGTGTTCTTCTATTGGGGACCATTCGGTCACGCCAACAACCACGCGAAGATCAGCAAGGTCAACGACCTGATCAACTCTTTCGACTGGCTTGAGGTCAGGAAGAACGAAGCCTATCCCATTTTCACCAATGCCTCGACCAACGATAAGCTGCCGTGGCCGAACGACGTGCGCAACAAGGCCTCCGGCCAGGTCAACGCGTTCTTCCGCTGGAAGAACATCCGCGATGAGAACCATCAGCTCGAGATGTCGCTCTTCCTCCTGACCCCGGAACAGCTCAAGACCAGCTTCGAGATACCAGGAGAATCGAACGCGGATGTCTCTCTGCGCAGAATCCAGGACCTGTCGCTCAAACCAGGCGAGACCTTCAAATGGTCTTTTGGCGGCATGAAGGGTGAAGGCAAGACCTCTGCCGACGGGCTGGTCACGATTGCCGGCCTGAAGATCACGGCCCGGCCGACAACGCTGAAGATCAGCAGGTAGGACCCTCCAGCTGGCCTCTTGAGCATCCCGCTGACAGGAACCGGGTCCGAACGATGAAAACCAACTCATGAAACACCTGCCCCTGCTGGAAAAGAGAAAAATAGAAGCGCAGGTGCTCGCCCCCCTGATCAAGGCCTTCGAGGCCGAGTTCGGGAGAGAGAAGACCCATGCTCTCGTGGGCAAGGTGATCAGGAAGCTCGCCAGGCGCGATGGCAAGACCATCGGAGAAGAGCTGGAGGGGACGCCGATAGAAAAAGTAACGGCCCTGGTGCCGCGATTCAACGAAGGAGACGCCCTGGAAATCGAGGTCCTGAAGGAGGATGCATCCAGCTATGAATTCAACGTCACCCGCTGCCGCTTCGCGGAGTTTTACGAGGAGCTGGGCGCCCCCGAGCTGGGCCGTCTCCTCTCCTGCAACAGGGACTTCGCCCTGAGCGAGGGGGTCAGCTCCGAGCTCGAGCTTGAGCGCTCGCAGACCATCATGGAAGGCGCCCCCCACTGCGACTTCCGCTTCCGACTCAAAAACACGCAGCCGAAAGAAAAAGGCTGAGAGACCATCCATGTCGTTCGCTCACTTCACCCTCGCCACAAGGAACCCGCAGAAAACAGGAGCCTTCTTCGAGGCCACCATGGGCTACAGCCAGGTAGAGACCCCGGACAACTCTCCCCGCGACCTCTGCTGGCTGGAGATCGGCCCGGGACAACAGATGCACCTGGTGCGGGTTGACGACTTCGAGATCTCGGAGCATGAAAAAGAGTTCGGCCGCCACATCGCTCTCTTTCATGGCCTTGACGATTTTGACGCGCTCAAGCAACGCCTGGCGGACAATGGCGCCCGCCTCGTCGAGCCCCTGCGCGAGACACCCCATCAGCGCTTCTTCTTCGAGACCCCGGAGGGCTATCTCTTCGAGGTCATCGAGAGCCCCTGAGCTCCTCCCGGGCGCGCTTGTAGGCCTCGAAGAGCTCCCCCGCATAGGCGACGTAGTCAAAGTCGATGTCGGAGGCCACCGTCTGGATCACGGCCCAGAGGGTTTCTCGCAGAAGGGAAACGGCCTTCAGAATGCTGACCTGCCGGGCAACTGCCGGATCTTCACCACCGAAATACGCCGCCAGCAGCAGCCGCTCCTCGCATGGCTCCAGGCCGCAATTACCGCTGACCCCGGCGAGATCGAACAACGGATTGCCCATGCCGCCATATTCCCAATCCACCAGCCAGAGGCTCTTTCCATCATCGAGGATATTCGCCGCCAGCAAGTCATTGTGACAGAGAGCCGGCCTGAACGGCTCGAGCTCTTCTGAGAGACCATCGAGATCCTCCAGGATGGCAGCGAGCTGATCCGGCAGAACGGCTCCCAGCTCCTTCGCGTTACCGACATAGGTCCGGATGGTCTGGAAAGGACAGAAATAGAGCAGCTCACCTCGAAGCTCGGCGCGTGACTCATGCAGTCCTCGCAGCAGCCGGGCAAGCCTCGCCAGGGTACCCTCCTCCTTCACATCGGAGTCCTCGAGGGTTCGGCCCTCGATGTACTCGCTCACCAGCACCCCCTCCTCGTGGTAGACGATCGCCGGTGCCAGGCCGAGAGAAGCCGCCGCGGCCTGGCAGGCCCGCTCATTGGCCCGGTCGATGCCCAGCACCTTCCTGTCTTCACAAACGCGCGCCATGCGCTTTCCGGCGGAACAGCTGACCTTGTAGTTCCGGTTGGTGATTCCACCGGACAGCTCCTCGAGCTCAACGCCTGAGCCCCAGCACGGAAGAGAGAGGATTCTCTCTTTACTCATCTGCCTTGGCCTTCCACGCCCCAGGGATCGCGAAGACTCCCCGCTTCTTCATGACACATCCTCTCCACTCCAGCGCCCATCGACCAGTCGGTACAGGCCGGCCCCGGGATTCCTGTCGCCCAGCTCCACTGGAAGCCTGTCCGCGCGAACATTGTCATAGCACTCCAGCGCGGCGAAACGACGGATGGAGCCGGGTATTCCAACCGCGGTGAAGCCGGGATGGCCGGTGGCGGGAAAAGGCCCACCATGATTCATCGCCGAGCTGACCGCCACGCCGGTGGGCATCTTGTCGTTGAGGAGCCTTCCCACCCGACTGCGCAGGTTCCTGGCAATCGAGGTGTAGAGAGCATCATCTCCACCCTCGGCACAGGAATAGATAGCGCCTGTGAGGTTCCCCTCGATCACCTTGCTGATCTCGACCAGCTCCGCCTCATCGGCGGCCTCGACAATCAGCCCGGCATTGCCGAAGGCCTCCCGCTGCAGGGCTTCGGGCTGCCGGAGAAAGCCCTCCCCGGAAACCTGGAGAAGCGTATTCTGAAAACGGAAGCCGGCCCCGTCGGCAGGAGCGCCCCCGGCAAGCAGCTCGGCCCCGCAGGCCACAAGCGCCTCGACCGACTCGCCAAGACCAGAGACCACTCTCTCACCGAGAAGACAGCCGGGCTCGGTCTCTTCAAAACCGGCCGTCGCCCCGGAGATGAATTGCCTCGAAGACTCTGAAGCAACCACCACTGTAATACCCGGGTTGGTACAAAACTGTCCGGCGCCCATCAGAACGGATGTAACATACTCGCCAACCAATTCCTCCCCACGCGACTCGAGAGCGCGTGGGAGAATAAAGATGGGATTGATGCTCGACAGCTCGAGATAAATCGGCTTTCCGGCCTTGTCGGCCGCAGCCTTCAGGGTGAGGCCGGAGGAGCGGGCACCGGTATAGCCCGTGGCGCCAATCCCCGGATGGGAGACGAGAAACTCGCCATCCTCATGGCTGAGTCGGTAGAGCATCTGCACCGTCGCCGGAGGCAGGCCCGTGTCTTCCAAAGCGGCGTGAGCCTGCTCGGCCAGCAGCCGGGAGGTCCCGGGATGGCTCGAATGCGCCTTGGCGATCACCGGGTTCCCTGCCGCGACCGCGGCGGCGAAATCTCCGCCTGAGATACCGTTGAAAGCCAGGGGGAAATTGTTCGGTCCGAATATCGCGACGGCGCCGCCGAGCGGCCCCAGCCGCGAGCGGATATTTGTTTCTGTATCAATGGTCGCCTCCATCCAGGTACCCTCGCGCGCCGCCGCGGCGGCCTGGCGAAGCTGTCCCGTCGTCCGGGGGAGCTCGACATCCCGCAGCCGCGGAGACAGGGGCAGGCCGGTTTCTCGGCTGGCCATCTCGGCGATCTCATCCGCATTGGCATCGATCCTGCCCGCATAGGCCTCAAGGAAAGCGGCCCGCGCTCCAGCCTCAAAATCGAGAAGCGCATCGGCTGCCCCGGCGGCGGCCTCGACGGCGGCCTCCAGGTCAGCCCTCGAGCTCACGGGGTAATCACCCTCAACCGGTTTTCCGGTAGAAGGATCCATCGCCTGGAAAGAACCCGCCGCATCCGCCTCTCGCCACTGTCCGGCGAGCAGGACTGGGAAGTTCGTCATTGCCGACCTCGCTCTCTTTGAACACCACTGAATTCGTAAAAGGTCCGCTATCCTAAAGAATCCGCGCCTTTTCGTCCATCCGCAGAACGACTCTAAACTCCCGTTCTTCGCCAACTCAACAGGCCGGAGCCCCGCGCACAAGATTCCCGATTTTTTGGACAGACGCTCGCAGAGCAAATGTAGAATAGATGTCTGGGTCTCATCCATTTCTCGAGTGGCTTACACGAAATGAAAAAATACCTGTCCATCCTGCTCATATTCCTCTTCGGTCTCCTGGCCGGCGTCTGCATCCGCTACCAGGACCGGATCGCGCTGGCCATCGACCTCGCCCCGGTCAGAGGAGGAGACGTCAACGCCGACGGAATGATCAACATCACCGATGCCGTCTACCTGTTGACCTTCCTCTTCTCCGGTGGAGAGCCTCCGCCCCCCCTGCCGGAATCGCGTCCGGTAACCACCCTCTACGTCACCAGGCATTTTGAGAAGGGGTCGGGAAATGATCCTGGATTGACCGAGGCCGGCCAGCGCCGGGCGCGGCTGCTGGCCCAGATGCTGGCCAACGCCGAGCTTTCCTGCTTTATCACCAGCGAGCTCCGCAGAACAATCGAAACCATCATTCCGCTGGCGGAGAGCTACGGGGTAACCGAAGACGATTTCCAGAAAATTGGCGCGATCGACGCCGTGGTCGATTATGTCCGCTCCCTGCCGCAGGGCTCCAACGCCATCCTGTCGCACCACAGCTTCACCCTGCACCAGATTCTCACGGGTCTCTGTGTACCCGGGCACGACAGCATCCGCATCAGTGGAAGCGCCTACGATAATCTCCTGGTCGTGCTCTTCCCGGCCGGCGGCACCCCGAAGCTGCACCACCTCAAGCACGGCGAACTCCCCGAGCCCTGTCCGGAGGCCGAGCCTGTCCCGGTGCTGCCTGAGCGAAACTGATCCGCGCCGCCGCGGGCGGTGGCCTGGAAAAAAATCAACCTTTCGCCAGGCTATAGTCGCTCTGCTGATGGAAGCCATCGATCTTCAGGACGCCTTCCGGATGAGCCTCGAGAACACCCCAGGCATTATTGCCTTTTGAAAAAGCTCCCTCGATGAGAGCCGCCAGCGTCACGTAGTGCACAGAACCGATGACCTTGTGATCATTGACATGGTTGTGTCCCTGGAAAACCGCGAGCACCCGGCCGGAATCTTCAAGAATTTTTCTCACCTTCGCAGCACTGCGAACCCCGTAGCTCCCCCCCACGTCAAGACGCTGATGGGCAAAGATGATGGCCGGCTTTCCCGTCTTCTTCAGATCTGCGGCCAGCCATTTTCTCTCCTCGGGCGGAATTTCGGTATCCGTCCACTTGAAATTTTTTCGTCCGTATGGAACTCCATCGGCCCGGAAGCAGGCATCGAGAACCACAAAGTGGAGCTCGCCCCGGTCAAAAGAGTAGTAGGCGCGCTTCGACTTTTTCCGCTGCCCGCAGCTCGCGAGAAACTCCTCCTTCTTCAACCTGGAGACGCAGTGGTTCCCGAGAACGTAATGGCGGTCTCCCTTGAAGCGGGAGAACTCCGCCTCGATCTTGCGCACATAGTCGAGCTCCTTCTCGAGCGTGGGAGCCTCATCGACAAAATCCCCCAGCTCGACCGCGAAGTCCGCCTTCACCCCGTTGAAATGGTCCACCGCCGGGCGGATCTTGCGCAGGGAATCACGGTAATGGCGATTGCCCGCGGTGGCCTTCTCCGCATAGTGCAGGTCCGTGATGATGCCGATCTTCAGCAGGGGCCTCGACCTCTCCGCGACAACCCTCCCAAGCGCGGCCCCGCCAGGCCCCAGAAAGAGGCTGCCGCCTGCGAAGGCGGCTCCCGCGAGAAATCCCCTCCGGCTGGCGACCCCCCTGCTGCCGTAAACTGTACTTCGGTCGTTCTTCTGCATGGATGCACTCCCGGTATGGTGAAACGAGCCGCGGCCTCAACCAGCCTTAATCTACACGGTCGCCGGCGCCTCGGCCACATCCGAGCCCCCTGATGGCGTAAAGTCGCCCGGAGTTGAACTTACCCACGGATTCTCTGCCCATGTTAGGATCGAATCCATGACCAGCGGAAAGCCAGACGGCCTGTTTACCGGTTTCGGATTCGGAGCAATCCAGGCCGGGCTCTTCACCCTTGAGGCCCTGCGAAAAAACGCCTTCGAGCAGGTAGCTGTCTGTGAAATATCGGAGCCCCTGGTAGAGAACGTTCGGCAGAACGGCGGACTCTTCACGGTTAACGTAGCCCATGAAGATGGGATCGAGAGGGTCGAGCTGGGGCCCATAGAGATCCTGAACCCAAACTCCGAGGCCGACCGGGAGCTGATTGTAGAGAGGCTCTCCCGCTCCAGCGAGGCCGCCACGGCTGTGCCCTCGGTAGACCTCTACACCGCCGGGGGAGCCGGCAGCATCCGGGGACTCCTGGCCGAGGCCCTGCGATCAGAGCGGGAGGCCCCGCTGGTGGTCTATACGGCCGAGAACAACAATCGGGCCGCGGAGATCCTCGAGGAGGACGTACGCGCAGAGGCAGGACTTCCCCAGAGGCTCTTCGACAAGAGAATTTCATTCGTGAATACGGTGATCGGGAAAATGAGCGGCATCATCTCCAACCCGGAGGAGATCACAGCCAGGGGAATAGCGCGGCTGGTACCGGGACACGACTCCGCGATCCTGGTCGAGGAATTCAACCGGATCCTTGTTTCAACCCCGGGCGGAAACCACGCGGCCGACTGGCGGCCGGCCTTCACGAGCTTCGAGACCAGGAGAGAGCTGCTGCCCTACGAGGAAGCGAAGCTCTACGGACACAATGGCGTCCACGCCATGGGCTCCTACCTGGCCAGCCTTCTCGGAAAAACCCGCATGGATGAGCTCGGCCTGGTTCCCGGCGCGGTTGCTTTTCTTGAGCGTGCCCTTGTCGACGAGGCCGGGGCGGCGCTGCTCCGCAGGCACGCCGGGCTTGATGAGCTCTTCACCCCGGAGGGCTTTGCCGAATACGCCGCCGAGCTCATCCCCAGGATGCTCAACCCGCACCTCGGCGACCTGGTGGCCAGGGTGGCCAGAGACCCCGAGAGAAAGCTGGGGTGGAACGACCGGCTCGTTGGAACACTCCGCCTGGGCATCGAAACCGGGGTGGACATGCCGCGCTTCGCCCTCGCAGCGGCAGCCGCGTTGCGTTATCTCGCCCCCCCGGCGGCAGAGCCCGCGACGGCCCTGGAATGCATCTGGAAAAAAGATATCCCGCCGGCAAAAGAGGCCGCCGTGATTTGCGCTCTCATTGAGGCCGCCCATGAAAAGTTGAGTACTGCCAGGGTGGAAGATCTTTTTACTTCGCCCGAAGTCTTCGATTCGTAGATAATCCCGCCTGCGAAAAACCACCACAGAGAGCGAAAAAAATGGCTCACCCAATCCTGATGCCCAAAGCCGGACAGAGCATGACCGAGGGCAAGATCGTCACCTGGCTGAAAAAAGAAGGCGACCCTGTCGAGAGAGGCGCGCCTCTGCTCGAGATCGAAACGGACAAGGCGAACCTTGACGTCGAGGCGACCGAGGAGGGCGTCCTGCGCCTGATCGCCCACCAGGAGGGCGAGACCGTTCCCGTGCTGACCGTCATCGGCGTCATCGGAGAACCTGAGGAAGAAATTGATCTCGATGCCCTGCGAAGCCAGCATGAGAAGCCGGCGGAGGAGACGAACGAAACCGAAAAAAAAGCGGAGCCGCCCACCCCTCCCGTTGAAAAGCCCCGCCCCCTGAAGGCGGCGAAGAGCGAGGGGGAAGAGAAGATCTCGCCGCCGCAAGCGGTGGCGGCCGGAGCCTCCGCCTCGGTGACAATCGTGCGCCAGCCCGCCCCGAGACTGGATGACGGCAGGCGGGTCGCCGCCTCGCCACTCGCCAGGCGTCTTGCGGCGGAGCGTGGAATTGACATCCGCTCGCTCGAGGGAAGCGGCCCTGGCGGCCGGATTCTCAGGCGCGACGTCGAACAGGCGCCGGCAAATGGACAGGCGGGCGGAACCGCGCCGGCCGCGCAGCTCACCTACCCCGAGCCTGTAGAGAGGCCGCCCGCGAAGGTGGCCCTCGACGGTATGCGCGGAGCCATAGCCAAGGCTCTCCAGCACTCCAAGAGTACCATCCCTCATTTTTATACGACCATCGCGATCGACATCTCCGAAGCCCTGACGCTGAAGACCTCGCTGGCAGCCAACGGTGTCCGGGTGACGATCAATGATCTCGTCCTGAGAGCCTGCGTACTCGCCCTGGCCGATGAGCCTGGAGTCAACTGCCGTGTAGCAGAGGATCACATCGAGTATCCCGAAGAAATCAACCTGGGCATCGCCGTCGGCAATGACGACGGCCTGGTGGTGCCGGTAGTCCTCGGCGCCCAGGTCCACGACCTGGAAGCTCTCGCGGCCGAGACCGGGAGGGTCATCGAGCAGGCCAGGGCGGGCAAGCTCACCGGCAGCGGCCAGGGTACCTTCACGATCTCCAACCTGGGAATGTTCGGTATAGAGTCCTTCACCGCCATCATCAACCCTCCGGAGGCGGCCATCCTTGCCGTTGGAGGAATTCACCAGGAGGCGGTTCCGGCCAACGACGGATTCGTATCCAGGCCAATACTCAGGGTGACGCTGTCCTGTGACCATCGGGCCATCGATGGATTCATCGCAGCCCGGTTCCTGTCGCGTATCCGGTTCTTACTCCAGACCGCGCGGCTCTGAGAGCGACGGCTCGAAGACCGGCTCCTCCCTGAGAGCTCGATGGAGCTCGACAATCCCGCCGCCCACCGCGAGCCGCAGCGGCAGGCCCAGGCAACGCTGCAGCTCTTCGTACACCAGGACGCGAAGCTCCCCGGGCGAAGGTAGCCTGTCGGCGGGCAGCTCCTTTTGAAGACTCGTAACTCCCGCATCGGAGATCCCGCAAGGAACGATGGCCCCGAAACCCCTGAGATCATTCCTGAAGTTGAGCGCGAAACCGTGGGAGGTGATCCAGCCATTACAGCGCACTCCCATGGCGGCGATCTTTCGCAGCGGAGAGCCGGCGATCCAGACACCTGTCCGCTCCTCGATCCGGACGCCCTCCAGGCCGAGCCGGCCCAACACTCCGATAATCCCGTCTTCGAGAGCGCGCAGGTAGAGATGAATATCTCTACGGCAGAGCGTGTCATTCAGGTCAACAACGGGATAGCCGACCAGCTGCCCAGGCTCGTGGCAGGTGATATCGCCTCCCCTTGGAGTCTGGACAACGGTCACTCCGTCGGCCTCGAGGTCCTCTACCCGCAGAAGCAGGTGATCTGAGCCGCCGGAGGTTCCCAGGGTGATCGTTGGCGGATGCTCCAGCAACCAGAGGAGATTTTCAAGACTCCCCTCCTGCCGTAACCCGACCAGGATTTCCTGGACCGACACCGAATGCCGATAATCAACGGACAAACTTTCGCCCGGGCCGGGGCAGTTAGCGTGAACAACCATAGCGGGTTATGATATCATGACTCGATTACCATCTGAACGCATCCGCTGGAAGTTACAGCGGGAGACTCCCACGGAATTTTTGCAGATCCCGGGTAAAAAGTGGCAGAAAAGAACGACAAACAGGAAGACTCCGGCCTGAAGCCCAAGGACCCGGGCTCGCCTGCGCGAAAATCCGGCCTGAACATCTTCCAGATCGGCCTTATCGCCATGCTCGCAGTCATCATGTTGAGCATTTTCCTGTCGAAAAATAAGAATGAAGCCGACCTGAACCAGTTCCTCGAGCACCTCGGTGCGGGACACTTGAAGTGGGTTCAACTCGAGGACGAAGAATTTGTCGGCGTGATGCAGATCCCGGATGACTACAAGCCCTCCGCGGTGGCGCCGGCCAGCAAAGACGAAGGCGAAGAACAAAAAGAAGGCGGCGATAACAAGCTCGACATCACCCTCGCACCCTTCGTAAACGAGCTTCCCTCCGGAGAGCCCTTTCGCTTCACCACCCCCGCGGTCAGGAACCCGCAGAAGAGGAAAGAAATCCTCGATCTTCTCGAGGAAAAAAACATTCCGACGAAGATCGTCTCATCCACCGGGTTCTGGTCCAGCATACTCATCTGGGTGTTCCCCTTCGGCCTGATCATCTTCCTGTGGATCATGATGATGCGCCAATCCGGCCAGCTCGGGCGAACAGCTATGTCCTTCGGGAAGACCCGCGCAAAGATGGCGGGAGAGTCCGACGACAAGGTAACCTTCGCTGATGTCGCTGGCTGCCCGGAGGCCAAGGTGGAGCTGATGGAAGTCGTTGATTTTCTCAAGACGCCCGAGAAATACCAGGTCCTCGGCGGCAGGATGCCCAAGGGAATGCTTCTCGTAGGCCCCCCCGGTACCGGCAAGACCCTCATGGCCCGCGCAGTTGCCGGCGAAGCGGCAAGACCCTTCTTCCAGCTCAGTGGATCTGATTTCGTCGAGATGTTCGTAGGAGTCGGAGCCTCCCGGGTAAGAGATCTCTTTGAGCAGGCCAAGAGCAAGGCCCCCTGTATCGTATTCGTCGACGAGCTGGATGCGGTAGGCCGCCAGCGCGGTGCCGGGCTCGGCGGAGGTCATGATGAGAGGGAGCAGACCCTGAACCAATTGCTTGTCGAGATGGACGGCTTTGACACGACCTCGGGAGTTGTCTTCCTGGCCGCGACCAATCGTCCGGACGTCCTGGATCCCGCGCTCTTGAGACCGGGAAGATTTGACCGCCAGATCGTCATCGATGCGCCCGACCTGGAGGGCCGAAAGGCGATCCTCGAGGTTCACGCCAAGAACAAGACCCTTTCCGACAATATCGACTTCGCCCTGATCGCCGCGAACACATCCGGCTTTACCGGAGCGGATCTCGCCAACCTTCTCAACGAGGCCGCCCTGATGGCAGCCAGGATTAACGCCACAGAGATCTCCCAGGCGGAGCTGGACGAAGCTGTTGAACGCGTGATCGCCGGCCCGGAGCGCCGCAGCAGGAAGCTTGGGAAAGAAGAGCTCGAAAAGGTGGCCTACCACGAGGCCGGCCATGCCCTTGTCGCCGCCTTGTGCGAGAACGCTGACCCGGTCAGAAAAATATCGATCATTCCCCGCGGCCACGCCGCTCTTGGCTACACGATGCAGACCCCTGAAGAAGATCGCTACCTGACAAGCAAGCCGGACCTCCTCGACAGGCTCAAGGGCCTGCTGGCCGGCAGGGCTGCCGAGCTCCTTGTCTTTGAGGAGCTCTCCACCGGAGCCTCAAACGACCTTGAACGTGCGACCCATATTGCCAGGAGCATGGTCTGTCGTTTCGGTATGAGCGAAAAACTCGGACCGGTCGTCTACGGAAAAGATAACCAGCAGGTATTTCTTGGCAGAGATATGATGCAGGAAGAGCGCAACTTCAGCGAGAAGACGGCCCAGGATATCGACGATGAGGTCAAGAGGCTGATCGCAAGCGCCAACGAAGAGGCTATGACAATCCTGGAGACCAACAGGATCTGCCTCAACCGGATAGCGGAAACCCTCCTCGAGAAGGAGGTCATGCAGGGCGAAGACCTCGACAGCCTGCTCAAGGAGCTGCTGGGTGAAGGGGCGCTGCCGCGAGCGAACGGCCGGACCGAAGCTTCGATGCCGACCCCGCCGACAACGGCAGCCGAGATGGGTGATGCAGAAGAGACCTCCAACCCCGCGGCCTGAACCCCGCGGCCGCAACAAGAGCCCTGCTGCCGGGCCCCTCCCATTTGCCCCTGGCTGAGAATCCACGCCGTCCTTCAAGCGGGCCAGAGGGTCGGCCCTCGGCAGGACGAACGAACCCCTCCCGACTCAGATGGCCTCTGAGCCGCGCTCGCCGGTCCTGATCCGGATGACATCCTCGAGCGGCTGCACAAAAATCTTGCCGTCGCCGATGGTACCTTCCGGACCGGTTCGGCCTCCGCGGATAATCGCCTCGATGGTCGGTTCAACGAACTCCTCGTTCACAGCGATATCTATCCGGACTTTGGGCAGCAGATTCACCTCGTACTCGTGACCCCGATAGACCTCGGTGTGGCCCTTCTGCCTTCCGAGTCCCTTGACATCGCCCACCGTCAGGCGAAAGACCTCAACCTTGCTGAGGGCCTCCTTGACGGCTTCCAGCCGCGCAGGCTGAACAATTGCAGTTATAAGTTTCATCGGAGCCTGCTCTTGCCTTTCTAAAAACCTCCGAGATCAGTCAAGCCCGCTTACAGGAGCTTGAGGCGACGCTAACGCGCCATACAAACCATCCCCAACATAATCCGCAGGCTCGCAAGGGGCAAGTCATTAACCCCTGCCGGGAGGGGGCATCTTGACCCTTGCGATCAGCGCTTTCTCAATCCTGGCCATTCGCTCCCGGCTCTCGATCTTTTTTCCATCAGAATCAAGAACGTAAAAAAAACCCCGGGCGCGGCTGGCGATCGTCGAGATCTTCGCCGCACGCACATCCAGGCCGAGTTGACTGAGAACGCTGGCCTCATCATGCAGGAGTCCTGTGCGATCTCCCGCGTTGATCTCGATCACGGTACAGACCTCCGAGACCGAATTGTTATACTTTACCGAGGGTCCGTAGAGCGGGCGCTGGTACTTCAGCATGGGGCTGTAGCGATTCGTCTTCCGCCAACGCTCGATGAGAGCCTCAACATCCTCCTCGCCCGCGACCACAGCCTCCAGCTTCGTACGGATATTCTCAATCCTCGACTTTACGGGCACCCCGGTCTCATCTGCGACCTCGACATGGAATAGATCAACAGCCACCCCGTCACTTCGAGAGAAGACCCTGGCTCCCAGCACGTTAAGACCCTCGGAGTAGAGAACCCCGGTAATATCTGAAACCAGGCCATTGCGGTCCCCCCAGCAGATCGTGATCTCGTAGAAATCAAGGAAGCTGGCCTGGCGAATCTGCACCTTCCCCGTCTCCTGCAGCGCCGCCACCATATCGGCATGAACCAGCATTCTCTCCGGAACGATCTCTCGTCGATAAGAAGGCGTCCCGATGGACTCGCAATGTTCCTTCACTCGACGGCAGGCCTCCGCCTCGAGCCCGGAGGCCGCAAGCATCTCTTCGAGACTTTGCTCGAGGGGCCCACCTCCCCTCATATACCCCAGCGTGCGCTCGTAGAGATCCGAAAGCTGCGCTCCTTTCCAGCCGGTCCAGACTCCCGGGCCAACGCTGCTGATGTCCACATAGGTCATCAGGTAGAGCATCTTCAGCCTCTCCTCGGAGCCGACGAGGCGAGCGAAAGACTCAATAACGCCGGCCTCGGAATAATCCTGGCGCTCGGAGACCTTGAACATCCGCAGATGACGGTAGACTAGAAATTCAACCGTGTCCGCCGTCTCTTCAGCCAGGCCAAAACGCTCACAGATCAGCCCGGCAGCGTCCGATCCGCTGACCTCGTGGTTCCCCTCGAAGGCCTTGCCGATATCATGAAGAAGCAGGGCCAGGCGCAGGGGAACCGGATCCCGAAGGCTCTGGAAGATTTCCCGAAAGGGCCGGCCCTCCTCCTCCACATCCTCCCGCTGAAGCGAATCCAGCTTCTCGAGTGTCCTCAGGGTGTGCTCATCAACAGTGTAGTGATGATGACCACCAAAATTAACTAGCCCCTCCAACCTGGAAAACTCAGGGATGATCCTGCTGAGCACTCCGGTCCGCCGCATCCCCCGAAGAACCTTGGAGACGCCGGATTCTTCGCGAAGAATCGACAGCAGCACCCGGTTGATGACCATTGAGCGCGTGAAATCGAACTTGTCATCCGCAAGCCGGTAGCGAATCCATTCACGTAATTCCTGGCTGAGGGGACAATCGAGACGATGCGCCTCAACAAAAAAACCGACGATCTCCTCGGCTATAGATTCCGCCGGAGGCTCAACCCTCAGGTAGAGCTTACCGTTGTAAAACCGCAGATAGGAACCAACCGGGTTGATGAAGAACCTGCGCTTGAGCCGCTGGCCCAGGGGTAGATCCTCTGAAGCCTCTATATAGTATTTCAAGAACTGGTAGGTATTACGCGCATGGTAGAAATAATCAGCCATGAGTCCTTCGACCGAATGGCGGCTATCTCCATCGTAGAAGAGGTTCTTCGCCACCTGCCGGACAGATTCATCTTCGAGTATCTCCTGTCGTCCGCCGGTCAGGAAATGCAGTTCGCAGCGCACCCTGAGATAGAAGACGTAGGCCTCTCTCAGGCTGATGACCCGCCCGGGAGAAACAACGCTCTTCGGGCTGAATCCCTCGAACCCGATGCTGCCATTGCGGATGTTTTCCACCCAGAGAACGCGTTGAATATCCCGAAGAGCCCCCACCCCATCCTTGAGATGAGGCTCCAGGATATAGATGGTTCGCCCCTCGGTATCCAGCGAGCCCCGGATCTGCTCAATCTTGCTGACGGCAAACTTTGACCCTTCCTTGCGGCGGTACCTGTCGACCACGCTGGAAAGAAACCGTTTGTACAGCCGCCTGCTGCCGGCAACCAGGCTGTTCTCCAGCAAGGTCGCGCCGGTGATGGGATTGTCGACCATGTACTCGTAACATTCAGCCAGGGTCCGAACGGAATGACCCAGGTCAAAGCCGCAATCCCAGAGAAGGGTAATGAACCTCTGGATCTCAGCATCGTGGGCTCGCGATTCTCGAAGAATCAGGATGTCCAGATCTGAGTAGGGACAGAGCTCGCGGCGGCCGTAGCCGCCTACCGCGACCAGGGAGATGTCCTCTCCTCCGGAAAACTGCCGCTCGAAAAGACCTGCCAGGACACCATCCATGTCAGCGGCATAGGAACCGACAACCTTGAAAGGGTCCTCTCCTGCGCGGTGCTTCTGAAGCGCCGACTCGAAGTAGCGGGCCACCGCAGCCCTGGTCTTCTCGATAATAGTTGGAGATTCCGACATGGAATGAAGAGGAGGCTTTCCTCGCAAGAGAGTGGGAAATGAAAATGCTCCCGGCGGCCCGATAGGACCAACCGGCCGGGGCCGAGTATGGCATACTCTTTTCGCAGCAATCAAGCGCCCCTGCTTGCAGCCCTCTTTTCGTGGGCGTCCCTCCGGGGGGTAGATTGCCCGGTCAATGATCACTGGAAAAGACTCATGAGCGTCACCATAGCGATTGTAGGGTGTCTCGACACCAAGGGTGAGGAGATGACCTACCTGCGGGATGTGATCGAGACGGCTGGAAGCGGCGCCTGGGTAATAGACACCGGGGTTCTCGGGCCGCCCGCCTTCGAGGCGGACACCTCGCGCGAGGCCGTCGCTGAGGCGGGAGGCTCCTCCCTCGAAGAGCTGATCGCAAAAAGCGACCGAGGCCAGGCGATGGAGGTTATGAGCCGGGGCGCGGCGGCTCTCGTTCGCGAGCTCTTCACCAGCTCTCAAATAGATGGAATCATCGCAGCGGGCGGATCGGCCAATACGACAATCGGAGCCGCCGCCATGCAGTCCCTTCCCATCGGGTTCCCGAAGGTGCTCGTATCGACACTCGCCTCCGGAGATGTCTCCGGCTGGGTGGGAACCAGGGACATCACGATGATGTATTCCGTTGTCGACATTGCAGGCATCAACCGGATCTCTGCCGCGATACTCCGCAACGCCGCCAATGCCGTAAGCTCGATGGCCGCCGGAAAAAGGGAGGTGGAGTCCTCGCGGCCGCTTATCGCGGCCAGCATGTTCGGAGTGACGACCCCCTGCGTAACAGAGGCCCGCGGGATTCTCGAGGAGGCCGGCTTCGAGGTGATCGTCTTTCATGCCACCGGAACGGGCGGAAAGACCATGGAGGCCCTCATCGAGGAGGGCTATTTCACCGCCGTTCTTGACCTGACGACCACGGAATTGGCGGACGAACTGGTCGGTGGGATCCTAGGCGCTGGCCCGAGCCGCCTGACAGCCGCAGGCTCTCGCGGAATTCCCCAGGTTGTCTCTGTCGGAGCCACCGACATGGTCAATTTTTCGAGCGTTACCCCTCCCGGCTTTGAAGACCGGCTCTTCTACAAGCACAACCCGACAGTTACCCTGATGAGAACCACGGCAGATGAATGCGGGAAGCTGGGCGGCGAGATCGCCGCCAAGGTCGCCGCGGCAAAGGGCCCGGCGGCCATCCTGTTGCCTCTGGCCGGTGTCTCATCAATCGACAAGGAGGGAGAGGCGTTTGATGATCCGGATGCCCGGGAGGCTCTCTTTGAGTCCATTCGTAGAAACAGTGGAGATGCGGAGGTCATCGAGCTGCCCTTCCACATCAACGATCCCGAGTTCGCCGCGGCCGCCGCGCGGCGGCTGATTGAGCTGATCAACCAGTCGGACGCCTAACCCCGCCCGGGAGGCCTCAGGCAATGACATCTTTCACTACCTTGCCGTGAACATTGGTCAGTCGAAAATCCCGGCCGCTGTAGCGGAACGTCAGACGTTCGTGATCGATACCCATCAGATGCAGGATGGTGGCATGGAAGTCGTGGATGTGTACCTTCCTGTCGATAGCGTACCAGCCGAAGTCATCGGTCGCGCCATGAATGTGCCCCCCCTTCACCCCGCCGCCCGCCATGCAGAGCGTATAGCCGTAGGGATGATGCTCACGTCCGCCAGGGCGAGAGCCTGCATGGCGAATACGGTCCATACAAACAGGAGGGTCGTTTGAATCATCTGCGTGTAGGGCAAGGTCATCTTTTGAGTTCGTTGAAAGAACCCGGTAACTGTGCGAACCTGTTTCCAAAACAACCGGCTGATAACCAAAAATATCATGTTGATGCCGGTATTGTCGAACGTGTTTCACAGATGCGAAACAAACCTGGAATCAACTGGTGAAAAGACAGGCGGTTAACTGACCTCATGGCTATCGAACGCGGCGAAATACTCACACGGCTCCGGTCCCAGATCGAAAAGAAAATACCCATCATCGGCGCCGGCGCCGGAACGGGTATCTCCGCCAAGTTCTGCGAGCAGGGAGGGGTCGACCTGATCATCATCTACAACTCCGGGCGATTCCGCATGGCGGGAAGAGGCTCCCTCGCCGGCCTCCTCCCCTACGGCGATGCCAACGCCATCGTCAAGGAGATGGCCAGCGAGGTGCTGCCGGTGATCGTGGACACGCCGGTGCTTGCCGGCGTCTGCGGAACAGACCCCTTTCGGCTGATGGATGTCTTTCTTCCCGAGCTGAAGGCTATGGGCTTCTCCGGCATCCAGAATTTCCCAACCGTAGGACTCTACGATGGCAGGCTGCGGCAGAACCTCGAAGAAACCGGCATGGGCTACGGACTCGAGGTCGAGCTGGTGCGCAAGGCCAACGGGCTCGACCTGCTGACCGCCCCCTATGTCTTCGAACCATCCCATGCGGCCGACATGGCGGCCGCCGGAGCGGACATCCTCGTTCCGCACATGGGCCTGACCACCAAGGGCTCCATCGGAGCCAGCACCGCGCTAGGTCTTGAGGACTGCCCGGCCATCATCGATGCCATGGCCTCGGCGGCGAAGGCGGTCCGGGAGGATGTGATCGTGCTCTGTCACGGCGGCCCCATCAGCGAGCCGGCCGATGCCCAGTACATCCTTCAGAACACCAGCGCGATCGATGGCTTCTTCGGGGCATCATCCATCGAGCGCCTGGCGACAGAGCCGGCCATCCGCGACCAGGCGGCCGCCTTCAAACAGCTCACCTTCTGAAGGGGCTGGGGCGACTCTGAAAAAAGCCGGTAGGCCTGCGCAGGCTGTTGCCGAGGGTCTCTTCGAGCTCGCCAAGAATCCGCCTCTCGTGACGCAAAAGCATGCGTCCGCCATAGGAATACTGGTGAACGCGGTGGATCATCTCCCGGGAATTTTCCTGCTCCCCGGTCTCCCAATAGGCCAGGGCGAGGTAGAGGTAATGGGCCGCGTAATTTGGAGGAAAGCTCGGGGAACGAAGCCCAAGGTAGGCGAGTAGATCAAAGCCCTCTCCAGCTTCATCGCAAAGCTGATCGAGGTAGTCCGGATCGGAGACTGCTGACCGGAGGAACTCAAAGGCCTCCTTCGTTTCCGATCTTCGAAAATGAACCCAACCCAGCGTATTGAGGATGGCCTGGTTCCTGCACTCGAGCTCATGAGCTTTCCGTGCGAAAGTGAGCGCCATCCCGAGATCTTTTCCCCGCAACGCCCTGAACCAGGCGGCCTGGTTCAGAAGCGGCAGGCTCTCTCCCTTCTCCCCCATCGCCACGTCGACAAGCTCGATCAGCCTGTCAAGCAGAAGCTCGACCTCCTCGCAATAGCCGAGCTCAGAATAGACCGCGTCGTATAGGCTGAAGCCGGCCTCGGCCTGGAGCTCAGGGTCCTCCAGGGGCTGGCTCTCCCAATAGCGAATGGCCTCCTCAGGGCGCCCCGCCTCAGCCTCCCATACGACGATGCTCAAGCCGGCCCGGTCGCCGCCAAGTGAACGCGCCCGCAGGCGCGCGGCCGCCGCGGCATCCTCATCCCCGCGAGCCTGCGCGGCATGAGAGTTCCAGAGCTGCCAGGACCAATCCATGAACGGGCAGGCGATTCCATAGACCCCCAGGCAGAAGGTGAAAACACATACCGTCACCGCGACAACTCCCTTCCGACCCATGCCGGTTTCCTGCTGAGCTGGCGGGCGGCTGAAAAAAAACAACGCGGCGAAGACCCCGGAAAAGAGCCCTCCGAAGTGAGCCGAATCAGCGATGTCGACTCCCGACGATTCCCACATAAAAGATTCAAAGAGAAACAGGGTGCTGATCACCAGGAGCCCGCAATAGAACCGCAGCCCCAGCTCCAGGTACCCATCTTCCTTCCGGCCCATGCGGCAGGCCAGGTACATCCCGAGAAGACCGCAGAGAGCGCCGGAGGCCCCGATGCCGATTCCCCCCCTCGCGACAGCCTGGTAGGTAAGTGAACCCAGCAGGGCAAAGATCAAATAGCACGCGAGATAACGCCACGGACCCAGCCAGCGCTCGATAGCTTTTCCAAAGAGAATGATGCCCATCAGGTTGCAGCCGAGGTGGAGCCAGTTGGCGTGAAGGAAGCTGCAGCTAAGAAGACGCCAGAGCTCGCCCTCCCAGATCTTCGAACGATCCTGGCCCAGGTTTTCAAGCGCCCAGAAGCTCGCTGAGGCGCCCAGGGCCTCCTGCACGACATGAGCCACGACCAGGACGAAAGCAATGGCGAAGGTCGCCAGCGGATAGGGCTTCCTGACCCAGGGCTTCCCAGATTTCTTTGAAGACGCCCCTTCCACACGATCCTCTTGCTGAAGAGAGGCCTCTTGCTGAAGGGGATCGAATGAAACTTCCCGCCCTGGCTGGCTGATTGGCTCCTGCGATGACAAGACGAGACTCTCCTGGAGTTCAGATTTACGACACCAGGGCGGCCAGGGGGGGAAACCGCCGGCCTTATCTTAACAGCGGAGCCCGGATCTTTCCGAAACTTCCTGGGATCCGCCGTAAGTGGCTACGCGAGATCAGTTAGCACAGTCGAGACCATCACCCCCGGGGTCCGGACCGAGCGCGGGATAGGGCGCCGCGGGGGCCGGTCCGGCGCGGAACATATGGTCGAGCAGCCTCACCGCATCGGTGACATTCAGGATCTCGTCGTCGTTGATGTCGGCTGCATCCCCACAGGGAAGCTCCGCTCCACGGAAAAGATGGAAGACGATCTTCACCGCGTCACTGACATCGACCCTTCCATCTCCGTTTGAATCACCCCGAATGAACTGGGCCGGCGGCGGCGTGATATTGAAATCAACAGCGTTGGAGACCTGTGCATCCACGTTGCGGACCGTGACCCGGACCAGGCCAACACCATCCGGTACCCGCGCGCTGATGACGCCGGCATTGCCGCCCTCGTCAAAACTGACCGATGGTGACTCCGTATCACCGAAGAAGACCCGGACCCCATCATGGAAACCCGTTCCTGTGATGAAAACATTATCGCCCGCGGAAGCGCGGGCTGGATCCAGCATGGTGATGACCGGGGCATCCCACTCGGCGTTGGTGTTGGTGACGCTGATCGTCTCGGTTCCGACGATATTCCCGCGGCGGTCGAAGCCGATCAGGTTGAGCTCGTTGAGACCCGGATGCAGCTGGATGTCGTTGATCCGCCAGGTCGTCATGGTAGGGAAGTCCGTCTCGTAGTATTCCTCGTTGGCGAGGATCTGGCCAACTCGTACCGAGGCGTTGCCCGCGAGATCGACGGTGAAATCGTCAACTGAGAAGTTCCTGCCGCTGTTGGTGGTGATCCTGAACGGCGTGCTGATGACGCTCGAGATGCGGCTGCGGAGCGAAGACGCCCGCTGGTCAATGTACCCGCCCGGCTGACCGATACTGGTATTGCCCATCCCGATAGCGCTGAGGCGCTGCATATAGGGAGCCAGGCGAGCTGAGGTAAACCAGCTGTCGTCGCCATTGACCATCTCATCCAGGATCCCGTACCAGATCCGCTTGATCGCGGGACGGTTCATGAGGCGATGAACCTCGCTGAAGCCACCGGGATTGAAGGCGGAGTTGGGGGAGCTGGGGATCAGGAAGGAGCGGGTGCTGCCGTAGGTAAGCTCCATATCCCACGCCAGGAGACAAAATCTTCCATCGATCCCGGGACGGTAAAGATAACAGTTCTTGCCCCGGTTGGCGCCCCAGGTATCCCAATCATCGGTGTTGAGCCGCACGGCCCAGATGCGCAGCATCTCCTCTACATTGACGATATCCCAGACGACCTCGTCAAAGACCGCGTTGCTGGTCTGGGAGGGGTCCATGACCCGGGCCAGCTCAATGAGGCTGCTGAAATCATCTTCACCGTTCTTGGCCCGCAGGCCGAAGAACCAGCGATAGTTTTCCTTGTTCTCACCGTTGCCGTCACTGCGCGGACTCGAAGGAGGATATCGCACGGTGGCATTTGTATTACCCGCCCGGCCGCCGCTGTCGTTGATGACAAAACGGTCATCGACCTCGAAGAAATCACCATCATCATCCCCCGGAAACCATAGCGAGAGGTACTGCACATCCGGAACCCAGGTGTGCTCGAGGGTGTTGGTGGTGCGGGAGTTGAGCTGCCAGCGAACCATCGTCTGGATCTCGGAATACGGAGTCCCCTCCGTCCCCTGGTTGTGCCTGATGAGATAGTGGGAGATCCTCTCGCGGGCGTTGTTTCCGCTGCCGTGATGGTTGTCGAGGTTCATCTTCCGAATTCTCTCATGCAGGAGATCATCACGCGGCATGACCGCCCTGAAGCTGCCGCCCCAGCCTCCCCGCGCGAAAGGACTTCCCGAGAACCGGGTCGCGGAGCCGTAGTAGAGGCGAGAGCCGCCGTAAACGAAGGTGCCCGGGACAAGATCATTCGACTGCTGCCTGCGGCTTCCTATGCGCGATTCATCTGCATCGGTCACCCAGAACCGGTAGCTGTGGTAGTTGGTCGAGGGGAGCCTCTGATCATGACGATAGATCAGGTAGCGTTCATCGTTGCGGCTGATGGCGTCGGGGTTGAGAACCAGCGGATGGGTTCGAGCCGCGATATCTACCGGGTACCTCCCCTGCCGGCCACCTTCATCTTCAGCTGTGATGAAGAAGATGATCTTCGTCCCCATCGAACGACCCGGGATGGTGCCGCTGTAGAGGCCGCCGCCGCGATGAGTCATGTTCGCAGTGGAAGGAGACGCCAAGGGGTTGTTGGATGAGTAGCGCAGACGAACATTGCCCACCCCGTCCGCATCGCTGACCCTGGCGTAGACCGTCACCGCCTCGTTCGCTCCAGGGACCGGCGGGTCCTGCCAGACATCCTTGATGACAGGGCCGAGGTTCGCGCTGCCCGTCTCTTCGATCAGCCGGCGAGTGACGCTGTTGATCCGTCCCGGGGTTCCGAGATTCTCAGGTACCGCCAGGCGATGGGATTTCGCCATGGCGTGCTGGTAGCCATGCGTCAGGATGGTCTGCGAGCCGATGACCCAGCGCGCATCGAAGGAAATCTGCAGATCCTCATTGGTGTTCAGGTTCGCCAGGCCGAAGCCGCCCGAGGGCGTCTCGAGTCGGTTGACCTTATTGTCGCCGCGCCCGGCGGCGACGACCTTCAGCGAGCCGCTTCCCGCAATCGGATCGATGGTCGTCCTGCCGCTTCGCCAATGGGTGCCCTCTATCATCCAGCCGCGGGTGTTCGAGTTGAAGTCGCCGTTACCAAGCTGCTCCTCTCCATCGACAAAGGTCGTGGTCCGGTCAACGAGACGGGGAATGAAGCTCAGATCTGAGCTGGTGAGGTTGCCGTTGTGAACCTGCACCGCGAGGACGTTCTCGCCGAGCCGCAGGACCGCGCCAGGGTTCTCCAGGGTTCGCTCCACCAGCGTAGGCTCGCCGGCACTCGAGGCCGGCGCGTCCCAGTCGGGGCTGTTGACGTTGTAGGAGGCGACCTGGACGCCGTTGATATAGGCGTAGAAACCATCATCGACGGTGATCGAGAGGATGAGCTCGTTGATATCTTCGATATTGGTCACGTTGAAGGTCTTGCGACAGAAGACCGTCAGGTAGCTCTCCCTCATGTCATCAAGCACCGTGTTGTCGTCGCCATCGCCGTAGCCGATCCCGGTCCGTCCGCTCTCCCAGCCTGAATCGTCGAAACCTGAGGTCTGCCAGTTAGCCGGAGGCGCCTGGGTCCCCTTGAAATAGCGCCAGGTTTCATCATCTCCAATCAGCTCGGTGTCGTTATTACGAACCGCACCGCCGACGATAGAGAGGTTGTCCACCAGGCTCATCCCGCGCGTCATGAGCAACACATGGAGCTCAGACTCCCCGCCCCCGTGGCGGCCCACATAGCTGAAATGCTCAACCTCCGCCTTGTCGGAATCATCGCTCGCATCCCACGCCGCGCCGAAGCGGTTGTCCTGGTAGGGATCGATCAGCTCCATCGAAGAGCCCAGCCCATCCGACCAGCGCGGCCAGTCGCCCCCATCGTAATAGCGTACCGTGTCGACTGTGCGACCAAGATCGTCCTTGAGAGTCTGCCTCTCGCCGCTGTCGCGCAGGGTCCTGAAGTCATCAACCGCATCCGGATCCTGTTCCGGACCGAGAACCGAGTTGGCCGGAAGGCCATGGAGCTCCTCAATCAAGCGCGGGTTGCGCCCGATCACGAGATAGGTATCGGGAGACATCCGGGTGCCGGCGGGAAAGGTGAAGCTGAGCCCGCGATTGAGCTCCCAGCCGCTGATGTCTACAACCCGGTCGCCCCGATTGTAGAGCTCAAGGTACTCCTTGTCCTCGTTGTCGCCAAGGGGATGGTACATGATCTCGTTGATCACGATAGCCTGGTTCACATCCATCCTGTTGGCCGCGCCCCTCGTCGGCACAGAGGCGCCCTCCAATTCGTCATCACCATCAGGAATCCGGGCCTCGCTCATGTCGACAAATTCGGGCTCGAAGTTGTAGGCATCGAGCACCTTCTCGCCGGTGTCATCCACCAGGGCAACAAAAACCCTGTCCTCCTCTTCGGTAATCGAGAAATCGAGTCCCAGTTCGGTGTCGGTGAAGGTCAGGTAACCGCCGGAGACGATACTTGTCCCTCCGGGGAACTGCCGCTTGGTGAGGTTGCCGGGATCATCGGTCAGATAATGCCCCGAGAGATTGACAGTCGAGCCCGAGCGGTTGTAGAGCTCGATCCAGCGCTCTCCATTGGTCAGCATGAGCGCCTCGTTAAGGAGCACGGGCGAGCTGCCAGCCTCCTGGAGAATGTCCGGTCCGGGGTCCCCGGGATCTCCGCCGCCGGGGTCCTCGATCGGGTCGCCGTTGCCGTCAAAGTCGAGGCCCTCATCGACATTCGTGGTGATCTGGAGCTGCGAGATGTCGGTGATCGGGGCGCCGCCTGCTCGTTCCTGGAAACGCAACCTGAAGCTCCAGCCGCCGCCGTTCTCGAAAACCTTTACGGCTACCAGGTTTTTCCCCGGCTGCAGGGTCGCCGAGGCGGTGTCCTGGACCTGCCCGGAATTGCCGACACCCCGGCAGGCATCATTCACATGTACGTGGCTGCCGTTGATCAGGACGGCGATGGCGTCATCGCTCGCGCACCCGATGGTAACTCCCAGGTCCGAACCCGTGACGTTGTCTACGTAGGTGAAGGCGTAGCCCATCACGTTTTCAGGGTCCGGAGGCCAGACCGACTCGTTGAAATCGATCGTGTCTCCAAACGAGAGGTACTCCTCGACCGTAGGAGTATTGGTCGGTGAATTCTGATGAAGGCCAGTGGAGCGAGCGCTGGCAAAGCTGGTATTGACCACATCTCCAGCCCTCCAGTCCATATCCGTCTGCCGCCGGGTGCCGACTCCGGCTTCACGCAACCAGTCCGCGCGAATGACCGCGTCGCCAATATTGCAGGCGGCTCCGGTATAGGGTCCGAGAACCAGCCAGGTGAGAATGAAACCGTTCGAGTCCATGCCATTGGCCGGCGGCTCAAAGACCGCCCCCGCCTCAAAAGAGGGACCATTCGGCCTGCCCGGCGTACCTCCCAGGGCTCTGCTCAGGCGCCAGCTGTCAGCATCGTCTACATCCAGGAAGGGTGCCTTGAGTGTAAGGGAATGTCCCGTACCATCAGCTCCCACCGGCCACTTTCCCCGGTCGTTGTAACGCAGCTCCGTAACGACGCGGCCGCCGGTATTGCAGATCTCGATTCTCTCGCCGGAATTATCCAGTGCGCCGATCCAGTCGCCAATGGTATTGGTGATGCCGTAGCGGCCACGAATCGCGGCCTCGTTTGCGCAGATCACCAGGTAGGAGTGACCATCGAGGTAGGTGCCGCGGGGAAAGACGAAATTGATTCCATTGCAGATCGAGTAGCCGCTCAGATCGACCGGATCGATGTTCTCATTGTAGAGCTCGATGAACTCATCACCCTGGTCCTCGAGGGCGCCGGAGTGGTACATGACCTCGGAGATGGTCAGAGCATGGAGCCTCCCCGAAGCAGGAAAAAGAACAAGCAATGCGAAAAGAAGAATGTAAGCGATAGCCGACCTTGCCGGCGCTGACACCAAGCACAGGCTCGATGCGTAAGTATGATGGATCATGGATCTCCCCCCCGGATGTGCCTTCGTTTCCTCAATAATACCCCCTGGCCTGCGCTCCCGCCAAACTATGCCGGGCTAAAAATCGCAGCCCAGGATGTCGCCGTCGGGGTCGGTTCCCGCCGCCGGGTAGGGCGGCGGCGGCGGAGCGCCTGACCTGAAGAGGAAATCGAGCAGGTAGACCGCGTCGGTAATCACCAGCTGCTCGTCATCGTCGGCATCGGCGGCATCCCGGCAGCCCAGGGCCAGCCCGAGGAAGAGATGGCCGACCACCGAAACCGCGTCGCTGATGTCGACCGCCCCATCGTTGTTGGCGTCCCCGCGTACGAACACCGCCCCCTCCGCTATGTAGGTGAAGGTCGCCCCGGAGGCCTCCTGCCCGTTGGAGTTTCGCACCGTCACCTCGACCACGCCTGCGCCCTCAGGCACCTCGACAATGATCTTCGTCGGAGAGATTCTCTGCGCCGAAGGCGCGAGCGTATCGCCGAAGAACACCGTGATCCCGGGCAGGAAGTTCGCACCCCTGATCTCGATCGTATCGCCGGCAACGCCCTCGGCTGGACCCAGGGCGTTGATAGTGGGCGGCTCGAAGGCCGCCGTGCTGGTAACGGTGATGCTGTCGGCGCCAAATACATTTCCGTTGAGATCGATGGCGAGCAGCTCGAGGAGGTTCTCGCCCGGCCCAAGGGGGATTTCGTCTACCCGCCAGGCCGTCATGCTCGTGTGCTCGAGCTGATAGCTCTCGCCATTGAAGATCACCTGGCGCAGCCGCGCGGGCCCGGTGCCGGCGAGAGAGACCTGCCGCTCCGCGGTGGAGAAGTCCGCTCCGTTCCTCGTCGAGATCCGGAAGGCCGTATTCGAGACAGAGGCGATCCTTGTGCGAAGGCGGTTGCGGCGCTGGTCGATGTAGCCGTTCGGCTTGCCGATATCCGTAGCGTTCATCCCCAGCCGGTCGAGCTTGGTCATGTATTCATTCAGCCGGGTGGAGGAATAGAAGGCGTTGTCGCCGTTGACCATCGTATCAAGGATGCCGTAGTAGAGCTTCTTGATCGGCAGGATCTGGAACATCCTGTCCACCTCGGCGAACTTGCCGCCGCTGGGACGGAAGGCCGAATTCGGCGAACTGGGAATCAGGAACTGGTCAAGACGACCGGTCTCGAAGGTCAGCTCCATATCCCAGGCCAGCAGGTGCCATCTTCCCTCGGAACCATCCTGGTAGAAATAGCAGTTCTTGCCTCGGTCTGTCCCCCAGGTGTCCCAGTCAGCCTGGTTGAAGCGGATCGCCCAGATGCGCAGCATCTCCTCGACGTTGACCTTGTCCCAGACCTGGCTCTCAAAGGCCGCGTTATTGGTAACGGAGGGATCCATCAGGCGGCAGAACTCCATGAAGTTGGTGAAATCATCCGCGCCGTTCTTGGCCCTCAGGCCGAAGAACCAGCGGTAGTTCTCCTTATTGGATCCATCCCCCTGCCTGCGTTCACTCGGCGGCGGATAGCGGACGTAGCCATCGCTGCTTCCCGTCCGGTCCCCACTGTCATTGATCACGAAGCGGTCATCCATCTCGATGAAGTCGCCATCGGCCTCGTCGAACCACAGCCCGACATACTGGGTGTCCGGCACCCAGACATGCTCGCGGGTCGTCGTGATCCTGGTGTTGACCTGCCAGCGGGCCATCGACTGCACCTCCGAATAGGGCACCGCGATCGTTCCCTGGTTCAGGCGCAGCAGGTAATGGGCGATCCGCTCCCGGGCGTTGCTCGGGTTGTTGTGATGGTCCTCCAGGTTGAACTTCCTGATCCACCCGTTGATCGGCTTGTCCCGGGGCGAGACCACCCGGAAGCTGCCGTTCCAGCTGCCGCGGGCCCAGGGACTCCCCGAGAAGCGCATCGCCGCCTCGTGGTAGATCGTTGTGCCGCCGAAGCTGAAGGAGCCGTCGACCAGGTCGTTGGAGAGCCTCCTGCGGCTGCCAAGACGAGATTCGTTGTAGGCACTCGTGTGGAAGCGGTAATCGTGGAAGCGGGTGGACGGGTTCCTTGTCGACTCCTGCGAGTAGATGAAATAGCGCCGGTCGTGAATGCCTGTCGTCGGTGGATTCAGCACCATGGGATGGGAGCGCTCGGAGATATCAACCGGGAAGCGGCCGGGGTTGCCCGAGGCATCCGTCGCCTCGATGAAGAAGATGACCCTCGAGTTGACGCTCTGCGCCGGAACCACGGCCTCCCAGGCGCCCCCTCCCACCTCCGTCATCTCCACCGTCGAGGGATTGGTCGTCGGGTTGTTCACCGACCAGCGCAGGCGAAGACTCTCGACCCCGTCGGAGTCGGCCGCGCGGACCTGGATCCGGACCTGCTCACCAGCGATCGGAACCTGGGGAGTCTGCACGAGGTCGGTCATCACCGGGCCCAGGTTGACGGCGCCGCCGGCCTGCAATCTCCTGGTGACGCTGTTGAGGCCCCCGGGACTGCCGAGGTTTTCAGGCACGGCGAGCTCGTGGGTCTTCGCCATCTCGTGCTTGTAGCCGTGGGTGTTGAGCGTCTGGGATCCGACATGCCATTTCGCATCGAAGACAACAAGCTGGTCCTCCTGCGTACTGAACGACCGCACACCGCTGTTGGCGCTCTCAATCCGGTTAACCTTATTGTCGCCGCGTCCGGAGGCGATGATCTTCAGGGAGCCGGCCCCGTCGATCGAATGAGTGGTGCTGCGCCCGCTACGCACATGGGTTCCCTGGATGGTCCAGCCACTGGTGTTTGAATTGAAGGTCGGGTTCACCAGGCGCTCATCTCCCCGGACGACGTCCGAAGGCACCCGGTTGACCAGGCGCGGAATGAAGCTGAGGTCGGAGCTGTTCAGCGAGCCTCCGTTATGAACCTGCACTGCGAGGACATTCTCTCCCTCGTTGAGCAGCTCGCGGAAATTCGTAATCGATTGCTGCTGGAGGCTGGGCTCGCCAGCGCTGGAGGCCAGCGCATCATGGGCAGGTGAGTTGACGTTGTAGGAGGCGACCTGGGTACCGTTGAGATAGGCGTAGAACCCATCGTCAACCGTGACCTGGAAGACCAGCTCCTCGAGCTCTTCGGGGTCGTCAACGGTAAACATTTTCCTGCAGAAGATCGTCAGATAGTTGTTCCGCATGTCATTGAGAACGGTCTCGTCATCGCCATCGCCGTAGCCGATGCCGGTCCGCCCGCTGAGCCAGTCAGAATCATCAAAGTCGAGAGCCTTCCAGTTCGCGGGAGGCGCCCGGGTACCCTTGAAATAGGCCCAGATCTCGTTGGTGTCGATGATGGGAATATCCTCGCTGGCCGCGCCTCCCTGGAGCACCGAGACGTTGTCCACAACGGTAATTCCCCGGCTCAACAGCAGCAGGTGGAGCTCCGATTCACCTCCCCTATGGCGTGTAGTGTAGGAGAAGCTGGTAACCTCGGACTTGTCCGAGTCATCGCTCGCATCCCAGGCCATGCCGAAGCGGTTATCCTGCAGCGGATCGATAAGCTCGATCGAGGACCCATGGCCGTCCGCCCAGCGCGGCCACTCGCCGCCGTCGAAATAGCGCACCGTGTCGGTCGTACGGCCCATCCCGTCCTGCAGGGTAATCCGCTCGCCGCGGTCGCTCAGGCTGCCGAAATCATCGAGGGCATCCTCGTCAACCGGCCCAAGCACCGAGCCCTCTTCCAGGCCGTAGACCGACCTGAGCAGGGCGGGATCCCGCCCCACCACCAGGTAGCCGCCCGGCGCCAAGACCGTATTGTCGGGAAAGCTGAACTCGAAGCCGCTGGTGAACTCCCAGCCGGTCAGATCCACCGGCACATCCGAGCGGTTGTAGAGCTCTACGAACTCGCGGTTCCTGTCATTGGAGATCGGATGATACATGATCTCGTTGATCACGATGCCCGTTTCCACATCCAGCCTGTTCTCAACCCCCGGCGTGGGCTCCGCCGCATCGCGCATCTCGCCCCCGTCCGGTACCCGGGACTCGCTCTTGCCGTCGTGGCTCGGACGGAAATTGACCGCGTCGACCACCCGTCCGCCCCGCGGCTCGATGAGCGCCAGGAAGACATCGTTGCTCTCCTCGCTGATGGAGAGATCCAGCCCCAGGGCCGCCTCGGTCACCACCAGATAGCCGCCGGCCGGAACGACCGTGTCGGCGGCCAGCTCCACCTTCTGAGAGTCGTTACGGTCATCTGTCAGGTAATAGCCCGCAAGGTCAACATCTCCGGAGGTCGAGTTGTAGAGCTCAATCCAGCGCTCGTCCGTGCCGCGAAAGAAGCCCTCGTTGATCCGGACCCCGAGCGGGTCCCGGCAGAAACCGCCGGGATCTTCGGGTACCTTCACCTTCTCACCCTCGCCGGGAAGCGTCCCGTCTCCGGGGCTGGAGATCACATCGCCGGTGAGCTGAACGTCTTCCCAGGTGACGGAGGACGTCCCGCAGCCGCCGCTCGATGTCAGGGCGAAGCCCACATAGGCCGCCTCTCCATTGTTCCAGGTCGTGCGTCCGCTATTGAACGAGCCGATGGCGCGCCACGACCTCCCGTTGGTCGAATAGTAGCAGGTGATGGAGTCGCCGCTGCGCCGCAGGCGATACCATTCCGGGTGGGTGTCCAGCGACGCGGGCTCCTCGCTGCTGTCGCTGTCGTGCGTCGTCCTGCGCAGGATCCTCGCCCCGTCGGGCTCCGGGGAGTCGTGCACGAAGACAAAAGCCGAACGATCCGTCAGGTCGCGGCGAACCATGATCCCCGCCCGGTCCATGCCCTCGCCCTCGAGCCAGTTGCGCGAAACGAGCCGCCCCCTCAGGTCAAAGTTCCCCCTGACCTGGAGATAGCCGAAATGGAGCTGGTCGCTGCCGGATCCGATGCCATCGCCGGAGGCGGTGATCTCGTAGCTCTCGATGCCGTCGACCGTACGCGTGGTGAAGCTCCCGGCCGTACAGGGCTCGCCAATATCCTGCTGCCCGTGGAACAGGCCAACGGGGTTACCGTAGATGGGGCCGGGGCCCGAGGGGCCCTCCGATACCTCAACCCCCTCCCAGCAGGGGTTCGGGCCGCCGGGCGAGCCGCCGGGATCGCTTGACTGTATCCAGCTGTCGGGATCATCCTGGTCGGTGTAGGGGGCGAAGAGCTCGAGGGAGTGTCCCAGCCCATCCGCTCCCACCGGCCACTTGCCGCGGTCGTTGTATTTCACCCGAAGGACAGTCCGGCCGCCCGGGTTGCAGATCTCGATGTCCTCGCCGCCGTTGGACAGCGAGTTGCCGCTCTCTCCATCCCAGGCCCAGTTGCCGACGGTATTGTCGATAGCGTAGAGCGCCCGGATCGCCTCCTGGTCAGCGCAGACGACCAGGAAGGAGTTTCCCTCCATCCAGGTTCCCTCGGGAAAAACGAAGCTGATCCCGTCGCAGATCGCATAGCCGGAGAGATCGAGCGGGTCGGGGTTCTCGTTGTAAAGCTCGATGAACTCGAAACGCTTCTGAACCTCGCCCCGGGGCGAGTACATGATCTCCGAAATCGTTACAGCCTGGAGATTGGCGCAAGCGCAAAGCCCAACCACGAGGACTGTAAAAACCCGAACTGATTGCAAGGTGAGACAGCGGCTCATATCTAATGAATCCTACTAGCTAGATGGTTTTCGAAACTCCCGATGTAGCCGTATGAGGGTCAAGATCACAAGACACAGGAGACGAGATCGTTAATCAGGGCGCGCATCGTAACTCTAAACATTGGCTTTGAGGAGGCTTGCTCATCTAATCCGACAATTCCAGACATCCATAAGCCGCCGCCACTAACTTTCTTTCAGGTCGTCCGCCATTCGCCGCGGAGTTGGATAGATTTTCCCGTTTTTTCTCCGGCGAGCGCGGGCTCCCTGCCGGGCGGCCGTAACACTCCCCTTGAGGAAATACACCAACTCGCATACTATCCCCCCCTCTCTATTGAAGAGAGTATTGCGAGACTCACGACCCCCCTTTTATTCCAGCAACTATTCTTCTAAGTTTTTCATCCACGAGGCACGCACCCATGAAGATCAACATCCAGGATGTATCCATCAATCCAGGTGAGCTCGAGAAGATCATCTCTTCCCTCGAAACAGCCATCGCCCGTAACACCCGGGTCAAAGAGCTCTGCGAAGAGATCCTGGAGGTGCAGAAATTCAGCGCCAGCGACCTGGGGAAAAATGGCGGTGATGGAAAAAGCGGCAGGAGAAATAAACGCCCTCAAGGCGAAAAAACTCTCGCCGAAACCATAGCAGCAGTGCTGAGCTCAGACCGCGGCCCGCTGCGGCCCATCGAGCTCAAGAACAAGGTCCTGGCCGCCGGCTACAAGACCTCGGCCAAGCCCCAGAGCTTCTACACCGCGGTTTTCAACACCGCCAAACAGCTCCCCGGAATCGTCAAGACAAGGGAAGGCTTCAGCCTGCCGGCGAAAAAAAGAAGGGCTGGAAAGAAAAAGATCCGGGTTGCCGGGTAATTCCCGAACCTGCAAGGCTGGACTCAGCTCGTGCCGGCCAGGCGGTGGTAGAGATTCAACAAAAACGCCCTGTTGTCCATGCCGGCATAATGAAGCTCTCCTCCCATTCGGGAAAAGGATTTGCAGAATCGGACGTAGTAGGCTGGGTGATCCATCGGCGGCTCTCCCCTCGACCAGTCCCAGGTCGACTCGGCCAGGTCGTTGACCACGATCAGAAAATCTTCGAGAGCGCCGCCCTCGCGGCGGACGAGGTTGCGGGCCATGGAAAGCGACTTCTCAAAGATCATCGGCGACATGACCGCCGAGCCAACGCTCAGGTAGACCCCGCCTTCCAGGCCGCTGATCGTATCGGCATACAGCAGGAAGTCGGTCAGCGAGGCGCGGCCAACAGCCCCGCCATTGAGCAACGGGTGCGGATAGATGATGTCCTGGCCAATTCCCGGATGAACGGTAAAACGAGCGCCCTGGCGAAAACACGCTGCCTGAATGCTCATCGATGAATGAGAATGCGGAAGGCTCAGCGTCCCGGGATCGAGACCGGAGTTGTCCATCGCATCGAGGAGATCAGCCGCCGCGGCCGCCCTGGGGGCGGCCCCCGGACCTCCGCAGGCTCCGGCCTCCAGCGCGGCCTGCAGCTCCTCCCTAGCGGGAACATCGATACGCTCCTCGACAATCATGCGTCCGATGGAATGCCCATACCCCAGGCCATCGAATGCACCGACCAGGAGGGCCAGGCCGATACTGGACCCGGTCTCCTCCCACATGCCGAACTGTCCGCTGCTGACGTATTCCTCCACGTCCTCACAGGTACGGCCGAGGAAGGCGAACTCCCAATCATGGATGGAGCCGGCCCCGTTGGTGGCGATGTGCTGCAGCCAGCCCTCCTCGACCATCCTGCTGAGAAGCGGGGCCAACCCGTTCCTGATCACGTGGGCGCCATGGCATAGCACGACGGGCGCGCCCCTTTTCCTGGCTTCGATAATCCGCTCCGCGGCCCGGTCGATAACGGACGCGGCGAGCCCCGGGTCCGGGGCCGGAGCCTCCGGATCAACGGCAACCTCGCTCATCTCGAGCTTGCTCCGCCTCGAGTGTACGGGCAGAAACTCCAGCCTGGACCGGTCAAACCCTTCGCTTTGCAACTTGCCTCCAATCCTGTCGACACCTGGGACGCCGCGCAGTCCGCAGGCTCAACCTACCGGGGACTCCGGGGGCATGCAAGGTTGCAGGGAGAACTGCTCCTGGAGGAAGCGGCCCACGACATTAGCTGAGCCCGCTTGGTGGGCGTATTGGAGATGCAGGCACTTGACGAAATCCCATTCCCTGATACCCCCGATGCCGGTATTCCTGTAGACGTTCTCCCAGCCCTTCTCGATAACGGCCTCCTGGTGAGCCGGGAGGAGAGCAGCCCAGCGCTCGAGGCCGTAGGCCCTGTGGTTTTCGTGGTACTCCGCCCTGAAATCGGAATCAGCCTGGATCCTCTCCTCTATTTTTCCTATCCAGCCATAGGATTCAAACTCGGAGACCTGGCGAATCAGGGATGGACAGGTAAGCCAGAAAAGCGTTGGAAAGGGAGAGAGCACCTGCCCCTGCTCGCCAAGGGTCAGGGGATAATAGCGAATGACCTGGGGGTGCCCCGCCGGACAGTAGACCTCGACCTTCAGAACGCCGGTGGGCCTGCGCCCGAGCTGCGCCTCGAGCATGTTGAGATCATCCTCACTGGCGTCCGCTGCTGGAAAAGGCCCATCACTCATCGAAAAGCTCTCCTGTCAAATCACGGCCGGCTCTTTCCATAAATCCCTCCGCCTCCAGAACGCTCCCACCCCGGGCACCTTAAAATTCGGCTGGATGGTATCGGGCAGGATGATAGCCTTGCTGAATAACCGCCGGGCAAAAAATCATGGGCGGCTATTCCGGCTCCACTTAGAATAATCTATCCCGTCTCCTTGCGTTAAGGTAGCTAGTGCGACACCGGAAACAGTTCCTTTTTTGACTTATGAACCAGGCAGGATAATTCGATGATCTCTTTCAGTATTCCGACCCTCTCCCTAACGGCCCTCTGCGCCGCATTGTTCCTTTTGCCCTCTACGGTAAACGGGCAGGAGGAAGGCGTCAGCAAGGGCGCGATCGGCAAAGCCCTTCGCTCTCCCAACTCCCTCATTCGCCACGACACGTGGACCAAGATGAACCCCGAGGAAAAGAGCCAGTTCAGCATGCTCGTAAAGATCATGGCAAAGATGCCCTGGTTCGACCGGGATGGCACCATCAAGGCGCTGGCCACCGCCGCCAGTGACGAGGTACTCGACAAGATGATCAAGGCCCTCAAGAAGGACAAGGACCGCGCGGTTCGCCAGGGCATGGCCGTCGCCCTCGCCAAGATGGATGACCCGATCTTCTACAAGCATCTCTACGATGCCCTCGATGACAAGGATCCCACGGTTCGCCGGGTCGTGGTCCACAGCCTGCGGGTCCACAAGAAACCCGAGGCCGTCGACGCCCTCGTCAAGCGCTTCCAGAAAGAAGATGACCCGGTAGTCAAGACCTTCCTCGAGAGCTCACTCAATGAGCTGACCCAGGCCTACCGCGGCCCCAAGGCGGAATACTGGCTGTCCTGGTGGGAGACGGCAAAGAACGACCCGGACTACAAGCTCGGCGAGACGGATGAAGACGCCAAGAAGGCCGCCGAAGACCTCGGCCACAAGCTCAAGAAGAGAAGGACCGTGTCGATCCTCGGAGGAGTCACGCTCGAATCATCGGAGCGCGGCTCGGGAATCGGGGTCCCGATCCTGATCATCCCCCCCTACGGCTACAGCGAAAACATCATGCTGCCGTTTCTCTCCGGACTCGAACAGAGACACAAGCTCCACTACATCAAGCTGCCTCCGGTAAAGAGCTTCAAGAACCTGCGAGTCGTCAGCGCCAAGCAGATCCCTTATTATCCGATCGACCAGCTGGTCGACGCGTTCGAGGACCTGCGCAAGGAAACCAAGGAGGAACGTTTCGCGATCATGGCCTGTGGCATGAACAGCTGGATCGCCATGCGCTACGCGAAGAAATACCCCAAATCGGTGGCCGGCATCCTCCTGGTTGCACCTCTGTCGGGCGTCAAGGAATACGCCAAGGCGACAGGCCGGTTCAAGAAGCAGGGCAAGAGCAAAAAAGACACCGAGATGCACTACTTCGGGCTAGGCCGGACCTTTAACACAAATACCGGAGAAAGCACCCTGGACTCCTACCAGCGAGAGAACGAGATCACCAAGTGGGAAGGCGAGGGCGGCTGCATCGACCGGCGCTCCTGGAGCCTCTTCTTTCACGATGAACGCGACTATGTCATCAGCATGCTCTACCCGGTCAAGAACCACGTGATGGGGGGCGTCGCCATTCCGGACTTTGACCTCTTCAAGGAACAGAAGCCGGCCCTTAGAATCCCGACCCTGGTGATCACCGGCAAGTCGAGCCTCTACAACAGCATCGAGGACTCTAAGGCGATCGCCAAGTACTATCGCGGGATCTGCCTGGTGTACTCCTTCTCATCCTGCATGCCGTTCTGCGAAGAATCGAAACGGTTCAATAAAGATGTCGCCGGCTTCCTCAGGAAGTTCACGCGGGTGAAGAAAGCCAAGTCGAAGAAGTAGAGCCGGCAGCAAAACCGGCCTCACCGGAGAAAACCGTGAATAACAGAAAAACTGCCGGCGGCAAGCCCCTGGTGTCCCTTTCGCTCTTCCTGGCCGCAGTCCTGCTTGTTCCCGCCATCGCCAACGGCCAGAGAAAACGGTCCGCGAAGACCCGCCTCAGCCGTGACGAGCAGATCGAGGCGGCCCTCAGAAAACGCACCCAGAAGATCCAGGACCAGTACTGCCGGGACCTCGCCAGGGTGGCGAACTGGGCCGCGCTCCAGGGCCTCAAGAAGGATGCCGCCGCGCTGGCAGATAAGATCAAGGGAATCAATCCCGACCACCCCAAGCTCGAAGACATCAGGGAGAAGGTGGAAAAAGCCGAGGAGGAAAGCGACTCGGGGAAAAATGAGAAGAACGGCAAGTCCCTGCTCACGAGGCTCAAATCAGCAGACAAGAAGCAGGGCGTGGAGCTGGTCAAGCTGGCCACCGGCTGCATGAAGGTAGGCCTCTTTACCAGGGCCTTCGACATGATCTCCCACGTCCTCGAGATCAGCCCGGACGATTCGAAGGCCCGCAAGATCCTCGGCTACAAGAAGGACACGAAGACCAAGGAGTGGATCAGCACCTGGGAGTACGCCAAGCGCAAGAAGTACTTCCTGTCGAAGGAGGGGTGGTTCGAAAAGAAGAAGAAGAAAGACTTCGACTCGGGGCTCCGCCCCTACAAGGGCAAATGGATCCCGGCCGAACGCGAAAAATCGATCCGAACCCGCAACGAGTACGCGCCCTATTCCGTGCAGAGTGAACACTTCGAAGTTCGGACCAACATGGGACGGGCCAGGGCCTGGGAGTTCGCCCTGAAGCTCGAAGATTTCTATACCCAGTTCTTCAGGACCTTCATCGGGTACTACGACCAGATCGCTGGAGCCAGGCTGCTCTTCAATCGCCCCGAGGTCAAGAAGATGCACCAGGTCATTCTATTTCCCAGCCGCAACGGCTATCTCCTGCACGTCAAGCAGGAGAAGGGCAATGACAAGCTGCTGAGAGAATCGGCTGGCTTCTACTCCGGCAGCGACCACAAGTCCCGCTTCTACTGGTCTGACAACGAGGAGGAGACCTACCGCACCTTCTACCACGAGGTCGCCCACCAGCTCTTTGCCGAGACCAAGGCCACCCGAAGCAGCGGCAGCCGCGGGAACAACTGGGTCGTCGAGGGCATCGCCGTCTATATCGAGACCTGGAAAAAAATTAAGGGTCGCTGGGTCCCGGGCTTCGAGATCGGCGGCAACCGCATGAATATTGCCAAGAGGTTCCTGGGCGGCAGCAAGGACTGGAACCTCCAGGCATTCGCCCACATCGACAATGACCAGTTCCACAAGGTGAACCGGGGTCTCAACTACTGCCTCGCGGGAGCGCTCTGCCACTTCTTCATGCACTACAATGACGAGATCTACAAGGAAGACTTCGTCCGCTTCCTCAGCGCCTACTACATGGGAAAGATCGGCAACGATTCCCTGGCCGAGTACATCAAGGTGGAAGGCGGCGGCGGATTCAACTCCCTTGAAAAGCAGTTCAAGGAATACATGTCAACCCTTGGCGAAAAGAAGCCCGAGCCGGAGGGGGAGGCGGGCGGAGACGAACTCGACGAATAGTCTCAGGATTTCTGCCTGGCCATCGGCGCGGGAAAACGGACCCCCAGCAGCAACAGCAACGACAGCAGGCTGCAGCCGCACGCGAAGAAGAAGGAGCTCTTCACCGAGTCTCCTGAAGCAAGCAGGCTGCTGGAGGCCAGCCCCAGGACCGACCCGAGACCGGAGCCCGCCAGGGCAAGCAGCGTCTGGGAGGTAGCGCGAATCTCCCGCCCGGCGATCGAGTTGATGGCCAGGCTCACTCCGATGAGGAAGAAGACCACGCAGGGAGCGATCAGCTGGCTCGCCAGCGCCAGCGCCAGCGGGCTGGTCGAGGTTGCAAAGACCAGGTGCCGCACCAGCGAAGCTGCAATCCCCAGGCCAAGCACCTTCCTGTAACCAAGACGCCCCAGAAGCCTCGGCAGCAGCAGGAAGAGAGGGATCTCGAGAATCACCCCGGCGGTCTGAATCGGACCCAGCCAACCCAGGCGAATATCGGAATCAACCAGCGACCGTCCGAGTGCCAGCGGCGAGAGATAGAACATGATCGCGAAGCCCGCCTGCACCAGGAAGGTGACCAGCAGGAGCATCGCGAAGCCCGGCGCCCTGAACAGAACGGCCAGGTCGGTGAAAAAACTCCCGGCTCCCTCCTTGCGGCCCGCCGGCGGGGTGTGAGGAAGAAAGGGATAGAGAAGGGCGAGGGCGAGATGGAGCCCGAAGGTCAGGTAGATGATGAAATGAAGCGAGCGCTCGCCTCCATCGAGGAGCCAGAAAGCGATGGGAACCGAAGGCAAGGCCCAGCCGACCGAGCCCCAGAGCCTGAGCGGACCGAATTGCCTCGGGGGGTCATCCAGGTTGTGATAGCAGAGCGCGTTGGAGAGCGAATTGGTCGGCTGCTGCTGGGCCGTGTAGAGGGCGAAGAGGCCCGTCAGCATGACCAGGCCCGCTCCCTGTGAAAAGATCAGCAGGGAAAATGCCGCCGACAGGTGCAGCAGGCAGATGAGACGATTGACTGCTATGACACGGTCGGCCAGGGCACCCCAGGCAAAGGGCATCACACAATTCACGACGCCGGCCCCAAGAGCCAGCAGGCTGAGATCCCTGACCTCGAAGCCCTTGGCGTTCTCGAGATAGGGCCCGAGGAACGGGTAGAAAGCTCCCCCTGCGGCATATTGCAGGAGCACCAGCGGAATCAGGACAGAAATCGATCCGGGGCCGGTCTTCTTGATAGGTCGCGTGATATCTGGCAAGCCCCAAATGTTACGGCAAGCCGGCGGTCTGAACAAGAACCGCGCGATTTCTGGCGTGAAACTGTTAACTGCCTGCCGCCGAGGGCTATACTCTCAGCCTATGAAACGGCTTTATCTCATCTCCCTGTCCTGGCTGGCTCTCTTCCTCGCCCCGGCTATCGCCCGGGCGCAATGCGTCATGTGAGGAAAGAGTATCGACTCCGGTTCGGCGTCGGGATTCACCTGGAGCATCCTCTTCATGCTGGGACTCTTCCTGAGCATGGCGAGCTTCGTCATCGGGTTCATCTACAGGAACATCAGAGAAAGCGACCGCAGGAAGATGGGCGGCGGCGCGGCCCCCGGAACCTAGGCGACTCACTTTCGCGCCACGGGAATAAAGCCGATCGAGGTCTCCAGCCAGGAGCCGCAGCTGCAGCCCCCGCCACCCTCGGGAGAAAGCAGCATCCCACCGGCCGGGATCGTAGACAGCCAGCAATCCGGACGCAGCCTGCTCCAACTCGTCACCTTGCCATTTGACCTGTCCCACATGGTCACGTTTCCCGAGCGGAAGATAAAGGCTCCCGTGGTAGCGGCATAGGTTCCACAGCCTCCTCCAGGGAGGCTCTTTTTGAGCACCTTACCGGTCGCCAGGTCATAGGCGCGCGGCCGAACGTAGACCTCGCCATTGACGATCGCCGGGCGCGCCATGTGTCCGCCATGATGATCCTGTCCCCAGCTGAAGCTGTCCTTCCAGAGTGCCTTGCCGCTTTTCGAATCAAAGACATCGGTATGGTATTTCTTGCCCCCGGATGCGACCAGCACCACCTTGCCGCCGCCGCTGGCGAGATAGAAGACGACATCCCCATTGGCCGTGTCGATAGGTTTCTCCCATACAACCTTGCCGGAATCGGAGTCGAGAGCGACGAGGTACTGGTCTGTCCAGAGCGAAGACGAGCCTACCCGCCGATCACTCGCCTTCTTGACCCCGGCGTTGCGGTTCTCGACAAAATAGACTCGGCCGCCGCTCACTGTGATCGTCGGGTTGAGGATGACTCCCTTCGAATATTCCCACTTCAGCAACCCGGACTTTTCATAGAGAGCGAAGAGATTCTCGCTGCAGACCTTATGCGTCACCGGGCCGCTCTTGGCATCGTACCAGCCTGCCCCGGACCCGCCCCAGAAGCTCGTGAAGGCCGTACCCTTCTTGACGCCGCTGCCGATGACCTTGTCGCCCTCCCGGGCGAGGTAGCTCCAGTCGTACTCCCATTCCTTGATGTTTCCCGGACGGACCCTGTAGCTCTTGCTCAGAGCTCCGGTCTTCGCGTCAATGCGCCAGCAACGCCCGCCCATCGCGACGAAGACGTTGTCTCCATCAGCGCACCAATTGCTGCAATCGCGCGGCATATTGAAGCGCATCATGGACGGGATCTCCCAGCTCCAGAGAATCGAGCCATTGTAGGAATCCAGGCAGATGATCCTGTGCAGGCCCTGGACAAAGAGACGCCCATTGGTCGAGAGAGGCGAGGGCTTCCTGCCGTTGCGATCCGGCTGCGCCCTGGGGCCCGGGCGGCCGATCCACTGGACATCGAGATCATTGATGCCTGCCGCGCCCGCGAGCTGCTCGCCGCCGAAGGCCGAGTTGTCTGCCTGGCCGTATTGATGCGACCAGGAGCCCGCCCCCTCCAGGGGACCGCGACGAACGACCGCCCAGGAGCCATCGCGTTCGATGGACCTGAACTCCACTCCGCCCCGCTTCAACCAGGAGGCCAGCCGGGTCGTTGTCAGGGTCGGCTTCAGCTCGGCCGGCTGTCCCAGGTAGGCGATGCCGCCACCGGGCCGCAGTATCCTGAACAGCTCACTCGCGCTGCCCTCGCAGCGCCCCTTCTCGATCATCCCTGCCGAGACGACCAGGTTGGCAAAGTGTCCTGTAAAAGGCAGCTTCGAGAGGGAGTCGACCTTGTAATACTTCAGCCTGACACCATAGACGCCCGCCTTGTAGGCCAGCCTCCGAGCCTTATCCACAGCCTTCTCATCCGTGTCGACCCCGACCACCTGCAGACGGCTGCGCACGGCGAGCTCCCAGGCGAGACGTCCGTCTCCACTGGCAAGCACGAGGCAGATCCCCTGATCAATTCCTGTCTCATCGAGAATTCGCTGGGCGGCGTCGGCCGCCACGCTCGAGTCTTTCGCTCCGGAATAAGGATTCAGCTCGGCTCGCATCGACGGCAGCGTGAGATTAAAAAAATTATCGCACTCGTACTCTGCCGTGCTGAGCTCCTTACCCTCGATTCCCGCCACGATCCTGTAGGTATAGAGCCTGTTGCGGGCGAGCCCTGTGAACTCGAGCTCGTGCTCCCTGCGCGCGCCGGAACGCCCGAGCTTCTCCTGCTCCCCACCCTTTGGCCCGAAAAGAACAGCCGTCCTCGATGCCTCGGCCGTCTCCCAATTCACCACGGCGGTGTCCAGAGAGGTAAAATGCAGGAAAGGGCCCGCCTTCAGGGTGAGCAGCTGTTCGGCGGGGACCGCGATGCCGCCGGAGCCTCCGCCCTCGAGTTTTTTCGATCGGCTGTGCCTGGCGCATTCAGCGGCCGAGAGGGCGCGGTTATAGACCCGGACCTCGTTCAGCGCGCCTCTCAACCTGAAATACTCATCTTTGTCATGGTAGGCCGCCATCTCGTAAAACGCGGACGGTGGATAATCGATGGGGCCGCTCTGGGCTTTCCCGGCGGCCGCGAGCTTGCCATCGACATAGAGCCTCATCTCGACGCCGTCGTAGGTGCCGACGACGTGATACCACTGCCCGGCCCTGAAAGCCCGGTCGGCTGTCATGTAGGTCATCGCCGACGCGCCGCCGGTCCCCTGGATCGCGAGAGAAAACTTCGAGCCTACATAGCCCAGGATCCATCCCTTCTCGTAGCTGCCGTTGTCCTGGAAGGCGCCGATGATACAACCCCAGGGAGCCGCCTGGTCTATCCGGACCCAGGCCTCCGCCGAGATCGCCTTCACGGGCAGGTTCGCATCCTTGTGATCATCGACAATTCTCAGGCTGGAAATCTGTCCTTCGAAATTCATCCCCTGGTGTTCACCTAACTTCACCAGCCGGGGATTCCCCTGCGCCGCGGCGTGCTGCTTCCCGGCGAGGTCGAATACCTTGCGTCCCTTGACCGCGCCGGACTGCAGCAGCCAACGACCGACAAGCCCCGGACTCTTGAACCCGGGAACGTCGAGCACCGCAAGCTCGTCCTTCTTCCCGGCTGTTTCCCCCCTGGCTGGCTTCCCCTTGCCCGCCCTGAAGCAGGCGATCCTGCCCTGGTCCGTACTGACAAAGAGAGCCCCATCGGCTACCGCAAGGCCATAAACACCGCCTTCTACCGCGCCCCTCCAGATCTGCTCGCCGTCGCTTGTACGGAAAGCGGCCACCTCGTCTATTCCCCCGGCGAAAACCGTATCACCGGCAAGGATCATGGTCAGCGAATACTCGCCCGCGGTTCTCCACTTGCCCTTCTTGTTTTTGCGGTCCATCGCCGCCAGCGCGTGATCGCTCAGCATATAGGCCGTATCGCCGGAAATGATCATCTCGTTGCCATTCTTGAAGGTGGCGATCTTGCCGCGACTCTTCTCGTTGCTGCCGGTGATCCAGCCCGTCTTATTGCCCGGTCCATGAAGGACATTGGAATCATCGGTAAGGAGAACGAAGCAACCACCACCACCTTCCAGCGAACCGAGCCTGGCTCCATCCGCCCGGCCAAAAAGCAGGGGCGCCACCCGGCCCTGGGGGGCGATGAGTCGACTGCTGGATGCGAGCAGGGCTCCCTCGAGGGTCAGGCCTCCGTACTTCTTCAGGAAGCCTCCCCTGGAAGACGGCTTGCCGGTACTCGCGTTGACCGCGCTGATATAGGAATCCTTCCATGGCAGGAGGGAATTGCCGAAATAAGCCAGCCCCCTGTCCACCAGCACCCCGGTACGACAGGGCCAGAACGGAATGAAGTTGCCGTTGTTGAGAATCAGGCGCCCGGGAAGTTCAGGCCTCTTCCTCCAGACCAGTTCACCATCGCGTTCCCGGATGCAGTAGGCGTAGCCATCATCAGAGCCGAAGTAAAGTTTCTTCGAATACCAGGTCGGCGCGATCCGAACCGGGGCATCGGTAAAAAAGACCCATTTTTCCCGGCCGGTCTTCGCATCGAGACGATGCACGCCATGATCCGCCGAAGAGCCGTAGTAAACCGAGCCATCTACGACGATGACGTGGAAGGCTGGATCGTAATTGCGCATCGACCGCAGTCCGCGAATTCCGGCGTAGGCATCCCACTTCGCCGGTCCGGCCCAGGCCGGCCGCGGCGCCAGGGCCGCCCGGTGAACCCAATTGAGCTCGAGCTTTTCAGCGACGAGTTTTTCAGCCGTCGTGCCACTGCGGCTGTTGTCATGGCGGTAGGTCGGCCAATCCGCGGACTGAAGCGGGGCGGCCGCGCCGAGGAAGAGGAACAGGAAAACCGGGAATACCGTAAATTTCATGCCGAAGCCCCTTCGGTTCAGGGAATGCGAATGTTCTTTAATCCTTGCCACTGCAGATAGTGTCCGACGATGAGGTTCGATTTGCAACCGCCAAGCCCCCCTCTTGCCCTCGCGCCCGCTCCCGCTTAAAAAAGGAGCACTCAAAACCTCGAGGAAACCAGCGATGAAAATAACCGGTATCGATTGTCACGTCCTGCTCGTGCCCGATGTTCGCAAGGACGCAACCTCCTCGGCCCAGGATGACATCGTCGTCTTCGTGCATACCGACGAGGGAATAACCGGGGTCGGCGAGAGCGACGTCAACCCCTGGATCGCCCGAGCCTGCATCGAAGCTCCCAGCACCCACACCATGGGCATGGGCCTGACGGAGATGCTCCTCGGGGAGGATCCCCTCGACAATGAGCGCCTCTGGGAAAAACTCTACACCGGCAGTTGCATGAACGGCCGCCGCGGAGCTCTCATCTGCGCCATGGGAGCGATCGACATGGCCCTCTGGGACATCAAGGGCAAGGCGGCCGGGGTTCCGTGCTGGGAGCTTACCGGGAAAGAGGCCCGCGACAGCATCCATCCCTACGCATCTCTTCAGCCCAATGGCGAGAGCTACGCGGAATACAAGGAGTCTCTGGTCTCCTGGGTGCTGCATGCGAAGGAGCTCGGCTTCACCGCCGCCAAGCTGGAGGTCACCCTCAGCGGCCCCTACAACCACAGCGGCATGGACGAACCCGATGAAAAAGTCACCGAGGTCGTCGCCGCCTGCCGCGAGGCCGTTGGGCCGGACTTCGTCCTCATGGTCGACGTCCAATACGCATGGAACGATGTCGAGCGAGCGCTCAACACCCTCAAGGACTGGAGTGACCTCGACATCTACTTCATCGAGACGCCCCTGCAGATCGATGACCTCGCCGGCTACGCCAGGCTGCACGATGAATCGCCGGTGCCTGTCGCCGCGGGCGAATGGCAAAACACCCGCTTCGAGTTCATCGACTTGATGGACATCGGCAAGATCGACATCGCCCAGCCCGACGTTGGCCGCGTCGGCGGCCTGACAGAGGCCCTGCGGGTCTGTGACCTGGCAGCCGAGCGCGGACGCAGGATCATCCCCCACTGCTGGAAGACGGGCATCAGCATCGCCGCCAGCGCCCACCTCGCCACGGTGACCCCGCACTGCCCCTTCTTTGAATTCCTCCCGGCCGAGCTCACCGACTCCCTGCTGAGGAAGGAGCTCGTCAAGGACGAGATCGAGCTCGTCGATGGCAAGCTGTCAATCCCGCGCAAGCCCGGCCTCGGCATCGAGGTCGACATGGATGCCCTGCGAAGCTTCGAACGGGAGTGAGACCTCAGAAGTTGTTCTCGACCATGGGCCGGAAGGTCAGCTCGTGTACGACCAGGTCCTCGGGCAGGGTCAGAACAGTGAGTACGGCATCGGCGACGCTCGAGGGCTTCATGTAGTCGGGCCTCGGGTTGGGCCTGAAATCGGTGTCTGTCCCGCCGGGGTAGACGGCGGTCACCCGGATCCCATCCTCGAGCACCTCCTTGCGAAATACGTTGGTGAGCGCCCGGAGTCCTTCCTTGGCCGCGGTGTAGGCGCCCATCGTCGCCATGTCGCTATGGCACACGGTTGAGAGAATATTGATGACGTGCCCCCCTCCCCTCTCCTCTCCTTCATCTCCCGGGCTGTCTCGCGCATGAGCAGAAAGGGAGCCCTGAGATTCACCGCCATGATGGAATCGAACTCGTCGGTACCGATCTCCGCCAGGGGCGCCTTGCGCGGATTGAAGCCCGCGTTGTTGACCAGGACATCGATTCCGCCGAGCTCGGCCCTGACCCTCTCCAGGAACTCTAGCCCCGGAGCCTCGAAGCTGAGATCGAAGGCCGCCGTCACCACCGGCGTCCCGAGCTCTCCCGCGAGCTCCGAGAGCGCGGCCTCGTCACGGCCGCAAACGCCCAGCCTGGCCCCCTCGGCGGCCAACCGCAACGCCAGCGACCTGCCGATTCCGCGGCTGGCTCCGGTTACCACCACGGTCCTTCCCTCGAGCGCTCCCATTCCTTACCTCCAGTGCTGTAAAATCGATCCTGTTCCCCCGCGACCGGGTACAGCAAGATATCGCAAGACACCTCACGCGGGCAATCACTCACCAGGGACATGAACACCGAAAAACGAGTCATCTTTGTCTGCAGCGGCAACATCTGCCGCTCTCCCATAGCCGAGGCGCTGCTCGCCTCGAGGAGTGAGGCGCAGGAGCTCTCCTTCGCGTCCGGCTCAGCCGGAACCCTGGGAATCGAGAACCACTCCGCCGATCCGGATTCGGTCAGGGCCCTGGAGGAGGCTGGCCTCGACCTCAAAAATCATCGCTCCCGCGCACTAACGGATGAACTCCTCGTGAACGCCTTCGCGATCATCGTCATGGCGCCTGAGCATGAAGAATACCTGCTGAGTCGACACCCGGACTCGGCCGGGGCCATCGTGCGCCTCTGGGAATTCTGTGCCGAGGGCCAGTCCGCCGGCGAGATCGAGGATCCTCTCGGCCGGGGTCTCGATGAGTTCAGAAGAATCCGGGATGTGATCGAGGACGGCCTCGACCAGTGGTTAGCCACGCTTGAAGACCGCTGAGTGCGGCGCGCGGACGCTTCAAGACCGGCCGATGAACGGGTATCCTTTTGAACTATGAAGCGCCTGGAAAAAGCCGAGAAGATCCACGCCATCCTGGATGGGCTCTACGAGGATCCCCCGATCCCCCTCGACCATAAGGATCCCTATACCCTGCTGGTTTCGGTGCTCCTGTCCGCCCAGACCACCGACAAGCGCGTCAACCTGGTAACCCCCGAGCTGTTTCGCCGGGCGCCGACACCGCGAAAGATGGTGACGCTGGCGGTCGAGGAGATCCTCGCGACCATTCGCACCTGTGGACTCGCTCCCGGCAAGGCGCGCAATATCCACACCCTCTCGCGGATCCTCCTGGATGAACACGGCGGCCGGGTTCCCGCCGACATGGAGAAGCTCGAGGCTCTCCCCGGCGTCGGACACAAGACCGCCAGCGTCGTCATGATCCAGGCCTTCGAACAGCCAGCCTTCCCCGTCGACACCCACATCCACCGCCTGGCGGCCCGCTGGGGACTCTCCAGCGGGAAGAACGTCGAGAAGACCGAACGCGACCTGAAGGCCGTCTTTCCCCGCGAAAGCTGGGCGAAACTCCACCTGCAGATCATCTACTTCGGCCGTGAACACTGCCCAGCACTCAGGCACGACCTCACCGAATGCCCCATCTGCTCCTGGGCGGCGACCAGGAAGCGCATCGCCGAAGAGGCGAAGAAAAGTTCCGTGCGCTCCAGGACACGCAAATAGTCCCGGGAAAAGCAAGCCCCAGATGACCATCATCCACACAACAGCCGACAGTTTCCTCGAGGTCGCGGGCGAGCAGCCCGCTGGGCCCCCTGCAGTAATGAAGGCCGCCCTGCTCGTTTCTCCCGAAGGGCTCCGCCTCAGCGAGGAGTCCGCCGCTGACAACCCCTACATGAAAACGAGGCTCCCTCTCGACCTCGGCAAGGCCTCCCGACAGCATGAGGCGCTGGCGTCGAAGCTGAAGGAGCTCGGCGTCAAGACGCACATCTTCAGCGGAATCGCGGGACAGGACGATGGTGTCTTTCCCAACAACGTATTCGCCACCACCCCGGGGCGCCTGGTCATCGGCTCCATGCGCCATCCCGTACGGAGAAAAGAGGCCGAACGGGAAGACATCCGCGCCTTCTTCAGCGAAACCCTGGGCTACGAAATCCGGGATCTCTCGGCGGAAGACTGCGTCGCGGAGCTGACCGGCCCGCTGGTCATCGACCGGGTAAGAAACATCGGTTTCTGCGGAATGAGTTCGCGGGTCGACGCGACGGGCTGCGCGCTCATGGCGGAGGCGCTCCGCCTCGATGCAGTGCTGCGCTTTGACCTCGCAGAGGGTGAATATCATACGAACCTCGTCCTTGCCATCGCGGCGGGAGAGGTCTGCCTCGTTCATCCCGGCTCCGTCCCGAACCCATTCCTGCTCAAATCGCTCCGGGCCATTTACGGAGACAGGGTGCTGCTGCTGGAGCAGGCCGAAAAAAACGCCTTCGCCGGCAACTGCATCGCCGCCACCGAAAGGGATCTCCTCTTCAGCCAGGCGGCGGGGAATGTTCTTCGAGAAGAAACCAGGACGGCTCTCGAAGACCGGGGTTTCCGGATCCATTTCCTGGATGTCAGCGAATTCGAAAAAGCCGGGGGGAGTGTCCGCTGCCTGGTGGCCGAGGTTTTCTAATAAATTCTTAACAATCCGCCAGTCTTTTTTTTTGTAACAAACCGCTGAAAAAATATAATTTCGTCTCACCATCATGATTCAGACAACCTCTCTCAAGACCTTCCTGCTTTGCGGCCTCATCACAGCAGGTTCCATCACCGCCTGGGCACCCGCCCTCAAGGGGCAGGACTCGGCCAGTCCCCCGCGTGAGAAGCAGGCTGAAGAACCCGCCAAGGCGGCTGGAGACGATCAAGACCCTGCCAACGTCACGATCGTGATCGGCCGACGAACCGAAGACGAGATCTTTGAGGTGCCATCGACCGTCGAATCGCTCTCGGAGGACTATCTCGCCCGCAGGCGTGCCTACCGAACCCTTCCCGAGGCCCTCGCCGAGGTGCCCGGCGTCCTTGTCCAGAAAACCAGCCGTGGCCAGGGCTCTCCCTACATCCGCGGCTTCACGGGCTTTCGGACTCTCCTGCTCGTCGATGGAATCCGGCTCAACCATGCGGCGATGCGAAGCGGCCCCAACCAGTACTGGGGCACCGTAGATCCCCTGACCCTCGACCGGATCGAGGTCTTCAAGGGGCCCGCTTCTGTCCTCTATGGAAGCGACGCGATCGGTGGAACCGTCAACGCCATCTCCAAGAGTCCTTCCGTTCTTGATTCTCCTTACTATCGAAGTGGGGACGGCCACCGGCTTTACCTCCTCCACTCGAGCGCCGAGCGTTCCCTCACCTCGCGATATGAATACAACTTCGCCCTCACCAGAAACTCCGCCGTCCTGCTGGGACTCAGCTCGCGCGATTTCGGCAACCTCCAGGCCGGGGGAAACACCGGCGCGCTCCCGAATACCGGCTACGACCGGTTTGATGGAGATGCCAAGATCCTGCTCTACCCCACGGAGGAGCTCGAGGTGGTCTTTGCCTTTCAGAAAATGGAAATGGATGACGCCCCGAGAACTCACTCGACCATCCACTCGAAAAGCTACCGGGGAACCACGATCGGCTCGGATCTCAGACGCGACTTCGACCAGGCCCGTCGCCTCACCTATGTCCAGGCACACTGGGTGCCGACCTCTTCCGACTTGCTGGACCGCGTAACCCTCAGTCTCTCGAGCCACCAGCACGATGAAACCGAGAAGAGGGTATCCTCCAACGGCAGGCTGAGAAGACAGGGCTTTAATGACGATGTCCTCGGCAGCTTCATCCAGGCCGAGAAAGACTCTGATCTCGGCCTCCTGACGCTGGGAGTCGAATATTACCGCGACTCCATCGACTCCTTCTTCAGCGAATACGAGACCGATGGCTCCCTCAGGGTCCAGCGTCCAAGAGGACCGGTTGCCGACGATGCGACCTACGACCTGCTCGGTATCTACGCACAGGATGTCTTCAGCCTCTCTGACAGGTTCGAGCTCACCGCGGGCGGGCGTCTCAACTATGCCAGCGCGGATGCCGGCGTCGTAGATCCGGACCCCACGGATACACATGACATCGCCGCCATCTCCGAAAATTTTTCGGCCGCGGTTGGAAGCCTCCGGGCCACATACCGGATCAATGACGGCTGGAACCTCTACGGCGGCGTCTCGGAAGGATTTCGCGCGCCCAATCTCTCCGACCTGACGCGCTTCGACGTCTCCCGCAGCGGCGAGCTCGAGGTTCCCGCCCCGGGACTCGAACCTGAAAAATACACCTCCCTGGAATTGGGAACTCGAATTTCCCGCGACAACTTCGAGGCCTACGCCGCAATCCACCACAACTTCATCGACGGCCTGATCGTCAGGTCTCCGACCGGCGAAGTCATTGACGGGCTACCCGTGGTGACCAAGGAAAACTCCGCCGATGGATTCGTTCGCGGTTTCGAGCTCGGAGGCTCCTGGCTTGTCGCAAAGCGGATGAGCGTCTTCGGAGCCCTCGCCTGGCTCGATGGTGAAGCCGACAATCCGGCCACCGGTAACCCGGAGCCCCTCAGCCGCCTGATGCCGCTGACAGGCCTGCTGGGGATCCGCTGGACCTCCGAAGATGAAAGCTGGTGGGTCGAGGGAACCCTCACCATGGTCAAGGGACAGGACAAGTTCTCCGCCAGGGACGTCACCGACACCCAGCGCATCCCCCCCGGCGGAACCCCTGGCTTCAGCGTCATCTCGATTCGAGGAGGCAAGGAGCTCTTCGAAGATTTCGACCTCTTCCTGGGATTGGAGAACATCTCCGATAAGGACTACAGGACTCACGGCTCAGGCCAGAACGAATCGGGTCTGAACGCGATCATCGGGATCGACTGGAAATTCTGAGCCGCTCCGGACGCAACCCCCGCTTGCGCCTCCACGACTCCATCTGTACCATGAGCCCTCGCTGATGTTCTCCGGGAGGCTTCTCCCCGGCAGGCTGGAGTATTCAAATGCAGGGCTACTGGCGTAAGAACGTAACGATCATGATCGTCCTCCTGGCGATCTGGGCCTTCGTAGGGCTTGGCTGCGGCGTTCTCTTCGCTGACTGGCTCAACCAGTTCAGCCTCGGCGGCTTCCCCCTGGGTTTCTGGTTTGCCCAGCAGGGCAGCATCATCGTCTTCATCCTCCTGATCCTCATCTACGCCATCCTGCTGAACCGTCTCGACAACGAATATGCCGGCGAGCTCGAAGAGCAGGAGATCACTGCGACGGCCGCATCCGCGGACGGCAACGGGGAGCCGGAGGAATAACCCCATGGGAATCAAGGGCTGGACCATCATCTTCGTCGGCGCCTCCTTCACCCTCTACCTGGTGATCGCCTGGATCAGCCGGGTGCGCGACACTAAGGGGTTCTACGTCGCCGGACGCGGCGTGCCGGCCGCCGCCAACGGCATGGCCACCGCGGCCGACTGGATGAGCGCCGCCTCCTTCATCTCGATGGCCGGCCTGATCTCGACCATGGGGTATGCGGGATCGCAATACCTGATGGGCTGGACCGGGGGTTATGTGCTGCTGGCGCTCCTGCTGGCTCCCTACCTTAGAAAATTCGGCCACTTCACCGTTCCGGATTTTGTCGGCGACCGCTACTCATCGAACGTCGCCCGCTCCGTCGCCGTCCTCTGCGCCATCTTCATCAGCTTCACCTACGTGGCCGGGCAGATGCGCGGAGTCGGGGTCGTCTTCTCACGCTTCCTGGAGGTGGATATCAATATAGGTGTCATGCTCGGCATGGCGATCGTCTTCATCTACGCCACCCTCGGCGGCATGAAGGGCATCACCTGGACCCAGGTGGCGCAGTACTGGGTCCTGATCACTGCCTTCCTGATCCCAGCCATAGCCATCAGCATCAAGCTCACCGGCAACCCGCTTCCCCAACTCGGCCTGGGAAGCGAGCTCATCACCGGGGACGGAAAAGGAACGGGGCTTCTCGAAAAGCTCAACCTGGTTAACGAAGACCTGGGCTTCAAATCCTACACCACGGCTTTTGGCGGCACGGACATGTGGAATATGTTCTGCGTGACCCTCGCCCTGATGGCTGGAACCGCCGGCCTGCCGCATGTCATCGTCCGCTTCTACACGGTCAAGAACGTCAAGGCGGCGCGCTGGAGCGCCTTCTGGGCCCTGCTGTTCATCGGCATGCTCTACCTCACAGCGCCTGCCACCGCCGCCTTCGCCCGCTACTATATGATCGACAGCATCAACGGAAAAACCCAGGCAGAGCTGCCGGAATGGTTCGAGAACTGGGAAAAGACCGGTCTCATCCTCTGGATAGATGATGGAGATGGCAAGCTGAGGTACTCCGCTCGCGCGGACAACGAGGTGTTCAACAAGGGCAGGCTCACAGGACCGGCAGCCGCGCTCGGCTGGGACAAACTCATTGCAAGCCAGGATGTCGAACGGAAAACCGCCCTCCAGTTGCTCAACGCCCAGCCAAAGATCCGCGGGCCAGACAAGGACATCATCGTCCTGGCGACACCTGAGATGGCCAACCTCTACGCATGGATCATAGCCCTGGTCGCCGCCGGCGGCCTCGCCGCCGCCCTCTCCACCGCCAGCGGCCTCCTGCTGGTAGTCTCATCGAGCATCGCCCACGATGTCTACTACCGCATGATCAACCCCGAGGCCTCCGAGGCGAAGAGACTGCTGGTGGGCCGCGGCGTGATCGGCATCGCGGTGGTCATCGCCGGGCTCTTCGGCATCTATCCCCCGGGCTTTGTCAGCCAGGTTGTAGCCTTCGCCTTCGGACTGGCCGCGGCCAGCTTCTTCCCGGTTATCGTCCTGGGTATCTTCAACAAGCGTGTTGGTACCATACCAGCCATCTTTGGAATGCTGGTCGGTATCGGCTTCACCGCCAGCTACATCATCGGTCAGGTCTACCTCGGCATGGAGCCGTGGTGCTTCGGCATCAAGGCGCAGGGAATCGGCACCATCGGAATGCTGCTCAACTTCATCGTCACCCTGGCGCTGACGCCGCTCTGCTCCCCGCCTGATGAGAGAGTCTGCGCCCTGGTCGACTCGGCCCGGCGGCCCGAGACTCCCGAGGATGCAGGCCCCGCGGCCGTGGATCACTGAGGCATGCTCGGCCTGCGCTACAACACCCCCGAGGGTTGGGCCAGCCGCGCGCTCGAAGAGCCTGGCGCCCTGCTCCTTGACCACCTTTTCTGTGAACAGAAGGCCGCCGCCATGGCGATGGCGATCGCCCGCCGCCACGGTGAAGAGAAGCCCTCGCTCGTCAAGCTGATGGAAGAGCTGGCGGCGGAAGAAGAGGACCACTTCAACCAGGTCGAGAAGCTGCTCGAGGACTATCCGCCCGCCACCCAGCCGCGCGGCGGCAACCCCTACGCCATCGGCCTGCGACGCTTCATCCACAAGGACGGCCGGGCCAGCTTCCTCGATAAGCTGCTTATCTGCAGCCTCATCGAGGCGCGAAGCGCCGAGCGCTTCCAGCTGCTGGCGAAGGAGCTGCGCGGCTCGACCCTGGGCAACTTCTACGAAGACCTCTACGCCAGCGAGGTCGGCCATTACAGGCTCTTCGTCGAGCTCGGAGTGGATCACGCCGGTGAGAGCCGAACCCTCGAGCGCCTCGAAGAATTACGCCGGTTTGAGGGACAGCTCATAGCCTCCCTGCCCTCCGGCCCCCGAATTCATTCGAGCTGAGAGTCTCTGCCGGGTGAAAAAACCGCCTGTCTGCGGTAAACTGCCGCCTTCGTGATCGTTTCGCCCGGATCCGGGCAATCCCGCAGCAGAAGGTCTCTTCCATGTCCATTGTCGGCCTCGATATCGGCACCACCGGCGTAAAAGCGGTTGTCTTCCGTGAAGACGGGACCTTCGTCACCGCCCCCTATCGCGAATACGACCTCGAGAGTCCGAAACACGGACACCTCGAGCTGAACCCCAACGAGGTACTCGATGCCGTCAGGGAAGTGCTCGGCAAGGCCGCCGCGGAGACGAAAGGTGATCCCATCCGTTCACTAGCCACCAGCACCCTCGGCGAGGCGATGGTCCCGGTTGACGAGAACAACAAGCCGGTCGGCAACGCCATCATCGGCTTCGATGCCCGCGGGCAGGAGTCGGTACCCCTGCTCAGCGAAAAACTCACCGACCGCGAGGTCTTCGACATCGCCGGCCACAGCATCAAGAGCTTCCACTCCATCTTCAAGCTGCTCTGGAGGCGCGACCACGACCCCGACACCTTCTCCCGAACGAAGAGATTTCTCTCCTTCGGCGACTTCATCCAGGCCTCCCTGGGAATCGAACCCCACATCGACTACTCGATGGCCGCGCGGACCCTGGCATTCGACGTCAGGAAGCTCGACTGGTCGCCGGAGATCCTTGGAGCGGTGGGGCTGTCCACCGACCTGCTGCCGCCGGTAGCCGCGCCAGGAACGAACCTCGGCACCCTTGGTCCCAACGACCTCGGCCTGCCTGAAGACTGCGTCGTCGCCGCCGGGCTCCACGACCAGCCGGCGGGAATCCTCGGGGCCGGGATCCAACCCGGCGAATCGATGCTCTCGATCGGAACCGTGATCTGTCTCGGCGTCCATCTCGAGGGATTCCCCGAGGCCCCGGCCATGGTCGAGAACAACCTCTGCTACTACCCCACCCTCGGTGATGGCCAGTACATCTCGATCGCCTACAATTTTACCGGCGGCTCCCTGCTCAAGTGGTACCGCGACAACCTCGCCGGCGACGAGCTCCCCGAGGCGAAGGACTGCGGCAAAGATCCCTACGACATCATCTGCTCAGGCCTTCCCGAAAACCCGACCGACCTGCTGGTCCTGCCCCACTTCGCCACGACCGGAACTCCCTGGCTCGACGATCGGGCGCTCGGAGCGATCCTTGGGATGCGGCTGACCACCACCCGCAAGGAGGTCGTCAAGGCGATCCTCGAGGGCCTGCTGCACGAGATCCGCCTCAACAGCGAGATCTACGCCCAGGCCGGGGTCGATATCCAGCTCTACAAGGCCATCGGAGGTGGCGCCCGATCCGAGACCTGGATGCAGATCGCCGCCGACATCCTCGGTCGACCGGTCGCGATCCTTGCGATCAGCGAGGTTCCCGGAGTCGGAGCCGCCGCGACGGGCGCGCTCGCCGCCGGTATCCTGGCAAACGAAGGCGAGCTCAACGAATTCATCTCCGACTGCTCGGAGGTCACCCGCATCCTCGAGCCGCGGGCGGAACAGACCCGTCTCTACGACGAACGCTTCGCGATCTACCGCGATCTCTACCCCGCCACCAGCGACATCACCCACCGCCTCTTCGCCCTCGGTGAATAAGACCGCCTTGAGAAAAGAACGGTTTTACGCTGTTTTCCGCCAACTATCGCCACTGGATGACCTGGGAGCTTGTCGATAGGATGGAAGGTTGTAAAATGCGTTCGGCTGTGCCCCTGAGCGGGACGAATCTTTTTTAACTCTTTCCTGGTATTCCAACTGATATGAGCCCCCCGACCAACAACCAGCTTTCCTGGCCGGATCTTTCCGAGCAGGCCGGCGAAGAGATCGACATCTTCGAGACCGAGCTCAACCGCTTTCTCGACGGCCAGATGCCGGAGAAGGTTTTTCTCGAGTTTCGCCTGCGCCACGGAGTGTACGGACAGCGCCAGGACGGCACCCAGATGCTGCGCATCAAGATACCCCTGGGAATACTCACCGCCAGCCAGTGCGAGGTGCTTGCCGACCTCTCGGAAGAATACGCCGACTCGATCTCCCACATCACGACCCGCCAGGACGTCCAGTACCACTTCGTCGATATCCTTGACACCCCGAACATCATGCGGCGGCTGGCCTCGACCGGGATCACCACCAAGGAGGCCTGCGGAAACACGGTCCGCAACGTAACCTGCTGCCCCGATGCAGGGGTCTGCGCCGACGAGGTTTTTGACGTCACGCCCCATGCCCGGGCGATGGCCTACTTCCTGCTGCGCCATCCGGACGCGCAGAACTTCGGACGCAAATTCAAGATATCCTTCTCGGGCTGCGCCCAGCATCATTGCGGACTGGCCCGAATTCACGACATCGGCGCCATCGCCGCGACGAGAGAGCTCGATGGGGAGACCGTCGAAGGCTTCGCGGTCTATGTCGGAGGCGGTCTCGGAGCCGTCCCGCACCAGGCCAAGCTCTACAGCGATTTCGTTCCCGCCGAAGAGATGCTTCCTCTCGCCCAGGCGATCGCCAGGGTCTTCGCCAGGCTCGGAGAAAAACACAAGCGCGCCAGGGCGCGGATGAAGTTCCTCGTCGCCAACCTCGGCATCGATGAGTTCCGCAAGAACATCGAGGAAGAGCTCGCCCGGTTGCCGGAGGACGCCCTGCGGGAGAACATCATGGCGGAGGCCCTCGAGCAGACGGAAGAACCCCTCAAGCCTCCCTCCGAGCTGGATCTCGGGGCTCCCGAACTCGACGAAAACTTCCGGGTCTGGCATCGCCACAATGTCCGTGCCCAGGCCCAGGAGGGCTACTCCATGGTGACGGTCTCCCTGGCTCTTGGCGATCTTACCGCGAACCAGCTCAGGGGAGTGGGAACCATCTCACGCAAATATATCAAGGACACCATACGGGCCACGGTCCCCCAGAACCTCCTGCTGCGCTGGGTCTCGAACGAGGACCTGCCCGCCCTCTATAAAGATCTTGAAGACCTGCGCCTCGCCGCGCCGCTCGCAGACAGCATCGCCGACATCACGGCCTGCCCTGGAACTGATTCCTGCAAGCTCGGAATCGCGTCCTCGCGCGGACTCGCGGGCGTCCTGCACAGACAATTCACAGCGGATGCCGTCAGTGGCGAGGGCATGGGAGATGGAGATGGAGGACTGCGTGACGACATCTCCATCAAGATCAGCGGCTGCTTCAACTCCTGCGCCCAGCACCATATCGCCAATATCGGCTTCTTCGGCACCTCGAAACGAAAATCCGGCCGGGTGGCTCCCCTCTTCCAGGTGATCCTCGGCGGCACGACGGAAAACAACGCGGATTCCTACGGCCTCATGGTCGGCAAGGTCCCCGCCCACAGGGCGCCCGAGGTCATCCATAAGCTGACCGCCATCTACGATAGCGAGAAGCAGGACAGCGAGTCGTTCAGGGACTGCATGGAACGCCTTGGAAAGGCCAGGATCCACGAGGAGCTCGAAGAGTTCAGCGAGGTAGGCGAGGACGAGGCCGATTTCTTCGACAATCGCCAGCCCTGGGAATATATCAAGGAGGTCGGCCAGGGTGAGTGCGCCGGTGAGATAGTCGACCAGGCCGAGTTCATGCTCGACGATGCTGAGCGTCTCATCTTCGAGGCTTCCCTGCATCTCGAAGCGGAAAAAACCCGGGACGCCGCGAAGGTCTCTTTCGATGGCATGGTCAAGGCCGCCGACGGCCTGCTCTCAACCAGGGGGCTCCTGCTGTCGGACAACTACGACACCCAGGCTGAGTTCCAGAAGCACTTCATCGATACCGGGGAGTTCCACATCGGGGTGGCGGAATACTTCGCCAAGGCCCACGGTGAGGGAGACGAAGACGTCACCCCCGAGCGCTCCCGCCAGCGAGTCGAGGAGTCCAACCTCTTCATCGAGGAGGCCCACGTGATCTATAGCCGCATGGCCGGCTCGCAGGTCAAGTAGGCGTCGTCTAGTCGCTCGTTTTCGGAGCGCTGCCTGTCTTTGGAGCCGCCGCGGCAAGAGCCTTCCAGAACAGGCGGGCATTTTAAAACGTCACGCGCCATCTTACCCCTAAAGGCCCGCGGAATTGAATCTACGCGCCCGAGTAATCCCTCCGCCCAGCTTCTCCCGCTTGAACAGGAGCCCTTTTTGCTCTAATCTTCCCCGCTATGAGTGAATCCATCCCCGAGCTGCAAAAAATAGACGTCAAGTTCGGCATCGGCGCCCCGGTGGACACTGATTGGGATGCGCTGCTGAACATCTTCAGCCGTTGGCGCCTGGAAGAAGGTGAAGAGATCCTCGACCTGGCCGATTACAGCCACGTACCGGAAGCTCCCAGCATCATCCTTGTAAGCAAGCTCTGGCAGTTCGGGATCGACTTCTCGAGAGGCTCCGGCAGCAGCCGCCAGGAGGGCTGGGCGGGACTCTTCTTTTCCAACCGGAAGGGCCTAGAAGGTGACCCCGCTGCTCGGCTGCGCTCAGTGCTGGAAAAGGCGCTCGGGAAAATTCAGCGCCTCTGTGGAGAAAAAGAATTCCCCCCGGACGTGACGGTCGATTGCGGCGAGGTCGAGTTCTCGTTCAACGACCGCCTGCTGACTCCCAATACCGACGCGATGGATGCCTCGCTGCGCCCGGCTCTTGAAAACGCTCTCGCGGCTCTCTATGGAGAGGGCGGCTTCGAGCTCGTGCGCGAGGACGACCCCGGACGCCGGCTAGGCTACTACGCCAGGGCGGCAGAAGATGGCCTCGACCCGGCCGCGGCCATCTCAAAGCTAAGCTGAGGCCCTCCCCCCTGATTCCTCCGAGGCGGAGCTTCCACTTGAAGCCCTGATGCTTCAATATATGTTTGCGATCTGAAACCTGGGAAACACCATCATGAACCATCGAGGCATGCGATGAAAATCCTCCGTCTTCTCCCGGTCCTCCTGCTCTCTTCCGGAGCGCTCGACGCAGCCGACTGGAACACCTACCGGGGCGACTCCGCCCGCAGCGGCTACACCTCAGATGAGCTGCCCGGGAAACTCTCGCTGCAGTGGACCTACCGGTCTCATGTACCCGATTCAGCCTGGCCAAGCTCGCCCAGGCAGGAGTTTGACCGGGCCTTCCAGACCATCATCGCAGACGGCCTGCTTTACTTCGGCAGCTCGGCCGACCACCAGCTCCATGCTATCGATGCCATCACCGGCGAGGAGAGATGGAGCTACTTCACCGACGGCCCGATCCGCCTGGCACCTGTCTGCGCAGATGGCCGCATCTACTGCGTGAGCGATGATGGGCATCTCTACTGCCTCGATGCCAAAACCGGAAAGCTGGAATGGAAGAGAAGAGGCGGCCCCACCGGCCGCAGGATCCTCGGCAACGACAGCATCTGCTCAATGTGGCCGGCCAGGGGAGGTCCCGCTGTGGCCAATGGCATCATCTACTGGGCCGCCGGGATCTGGCCCTCGGAGGGCATCTTTATCGAGGCTTTGCGACTCGATACCGGCAAACGCGCCTGGCTCAATGACACCGACGGCTTTCGCTACATGCCCCAGCCCCATGGCGGAGCCGATGCCGCCAGCGGAGTTTCGGCCCAGGGGCACATGGTCATCGACAAGGGCAGGGTCTATCTCCCGACGGGGCGCGCAGTACCGGCCGCTCTCAACAGCACCGATGGAAAATACCAGTATTTCCACCTGCAGAAATACGGGCAGCTGGGAGGCTCCTCGATCGCCGGGTTCGGCACCCACTTCTTCAACAGCGGTCGGCTCTTCAATGCCGCCAACGGCGAGTCCCAGATCCAGATCGGCGGGCCGGTGGCGCGGCTGGGAGAAAACCTCGCGAGTTTTTCCAAGGGCGGAATACAGGTTTACCGCTGGGCTGAAAAAACAAAAAAAGACCGTAAAGGCAAGGCGATCAAGTTCACGGGAATCGAACCCCTCTGGAAAATTGACAGTGTACCAGGCGGAACTGAGCTGATCTGCTCCGGCTCGGCCATTGTCAGCTCCGGGGGAGACGAGATCGCTCTCATCGACTCGGCCAAAAAGACCGTGGAGTGGAAGACGAAGGTAAAGGGCACCGCTCACGGACTCGCTTCAGCCGGGGGGCGTCTCTACGTCAGCACCGACGAGGGCTTTATCTACTGCTTCAGCGGAAAAGACAATGGCGCCCAGGCCACCGAGCCCGCCCGTAAAAGAGCTCTCCCCGGGCACCTGGGAACCTACGCCGATGCGGCTGATGAGATTCTCGAGAAATCCGGAATCCGGGAAGGATACTGTCTCGACCTGGGCTGTGGAGATGGAAGCCTTGCCCTGGAGCTTGCCCGCCAGAGCTCCCTGAAGATCTACTGTATCGAGGAGGCCCCCGGGCTTGTCGAGAAAGCCAGGAAGCGTCTCGATGATGCAGGACTCTACGGAACCCGGGTCGTCGTCCACCAGGCCACCCTCAATAAAACAAACTACCCGAAATACCTCGCCAACCTCGTAGTTTCAGGGCGGTCGGTCGCTGGCGGTACGGTGAAAATCGCCCCGGACGAGCTGACGCGCTTGACCCGCCCCTGGGGAGGGGTCGTTGCCATCGGAAAAAAAAGCAAGCTGGAGATCCGGCGACGAGGGGCGCTGGCCGGCGCCGGAAGCTGGACGCACCAGTATTCCAACCCGGCCAATACCTGCTGCTCTGAGGACGCCATCGTCAAGGGACCGCTGCGTATGCTCTGGTTCCGTGACGCAGACCTTCCTGTTCCGCAGCGGCATGGAAGGGGCCCCGCACCTCTTTTTCACAAGGGCTACCTGCTCGTAGAGGGTCTCAATGCCGTACGTGCTACCGATGCCTACAACGGCCGCACTATCTGGGAGTACTCCCTGCCGGGAATCCTGCAAGCGTATAACCAGGATCATCTCATGGGTACAGCCGGAACCGGCAGCAACCTCTGCACAGATGGCGACAGCGTCTACATTCACCAAAAGGAGACCTGCCTGAGAATCGACCTGGCAACAGGCAAAAAGCTCGGCGAATTCAAGACGCCTTCCACGGTAGCTGGAAAACTCGGCAAGTGGGGTTACCTCGCGGCTGTTGCTGGCAACATCTACGGCACCATCGCCGACTCCGAACACATCGTGAAATGGCGCTATCTCAAGGGCGAGATGAAGGATCTCCTGACCGAATCGAAAACTTTTTTCGCCCTCGATGGAAAGAGTGGAAAAACGCTCTGGCGCTACGATGCCGAGCATTCAATCAGGCACAACGCGATCGCCATCGGCGGCGGCAAGGTCTACCTGATCGACAGGAAGCAGGCTGCCATCGACACGATCAAGTACCGCAGGAAAAAGGGAGATAAGGAGATTCCCCACCCCGGCGGAGCGGTCCTGGCGCTCGATGCCTCCACCGGGAAAGTTGACTGGAAGAAGGACAAGGACATCTTCGGCACCATGCTCGCCCTGAGCGCCGAGAAAAACATCCTCCTGATGGGCTACCAGCCGACCCGCTTCCGCCTTCCCTCTGAGGTCGGAGGACGAATGGCAGTATTCCACACCACCGATGGCTACCGCGTATGGGACCGGAAGGTGAATTACGCTTCCCGCCCCATGCTCAACGACAAGACAATCTACGCCGAGGGCGGAGCCTGGGATCTCAAGACTGGTGTCGACAGGGAATTCAAGTTCAAGCGCTCCTACGGCTGCGGAATCCTGGCTGGAGGAAACAACCTCATGCTCTTTCGCTCCGCCACCATGGGCTATTTCGATCTTACCGACACGAAGAAGACCTACAACTACGGCGGCTTGAGGCTCGGCTGCTGGGTCAACGCGATCCCGGCTGGAGGAATCGTGCTGGTCCCGGATGCTTCAGCCGGCTGCAAGTGCAGCTATCTCAACCAGGCTTCGCTTGCACTGGAAACCGCTGACTGAACCCTTTGAAGGTGAAAACATCCGCTTGCCATGAACGATAAATTCCGAATCCTCTGCTCCATCATGATTCTCCTGGCATCAGCAACCTGCACGGCCGCAGACCTGCAATTCAAGATCAACGTCAACCCCGCCGGTATCGCACGCCGGAATTCTCCGACCAGCATCCTGCTGCGCCCCGGCCTGGAGCTGCCCGCTGACTGGACAGCTTCCGGCAAAGAACAGCTCTCTGCCATCCTCACGCCTGCCGATGGCGGCGCGGCCATAGATGCACAGGTTGTCATCAGCCAGGCCTCAAAGGGGATCGAGATCTACTGGATCGAGAAGAAGCTCGACCCCGGCAAAGAGTCGAACTACACCCTGCGCCTTGGGACGGGGAGCAAAACGAGCTCACCTCTCTTCAGCTTCAGGGAAGACACTGGCCATTCCGACCTCCTCTACGGTAAGAAACCGGTGTGGAGGCAGATGACGGCCTACGACCCGGCCAGCAAAGACTCTCTGCACCAGACCTACAAGACCTTTCACCACGTCTGGGGCTTCCATGGAGATGGGTTCATCACCAAGGGCGCCGGGGGGCAATACACCCACCACCGCGGACTCTTCATCGGCTTCAGCAATACGCGCGTCGGCGACAAGCGATGGGATTTCTGGCACTGCAAGGGAGTCTCGGTACGGCACGAAAAATACGACCCTGAGGCCCAGGTGATGGGATCCGTCCTCGGCAGGACCCGGTCGCAGACCGGCTGGTACGACCCCGAAGGCAAGGTGGTCGTGCGGGATTACCGACAGGTGACGGCCTGGCGCCAGGTTGAGGCGCAGGCGCTGCTGGACTTCGTCATCACCCTCGAGGCCGTCTCGGGCGACGTCAGCCTCAAGGGCGACCCGCAACACGCCGGTTTCCAGTACCGGGCGGTAGAGTCAAAGACCGGCCAGGGCAATAAGACCGCCTACGTACGCTCAACAGAGTCCACCGGAGGCAAGAACGATGTCTGGGAAGGCGCCGAGTGGATCACGGGCATCTTCCAGCATGGCGAAAATAACTACGCCGTCACCCACATGGACCATCCGAAGAACCCGCGGCCGACGGTCTACTCGACCCGCAACTACGGACGCTTCGGAGCCTATTTTGAAAAAGACCTGAAGAAGGGTGAGAAGGTGGAGCTGCGCTACCGTATTTTTATCGTCGATACGAAGAAGCACTCGGATGTTTCCGTTACGCGGTATGAAAAGAAATACTGGGACTATATCGAGCCCTCGAAGGTCTCTGTATCAGCCCTGGGTGATTGATGAAGAGAGCTTGAACCATGGCTTACTGGCTGCTGAAAACCGAACCGGGCAATTACTCCTGGGACGACCTCCTCCGCGACAAGGGCACCTTCTGGGACGGGGTCAGGAACTACCAGGCTCGCAACAATATGCGGGAGATGAAAAAGGGAGATCTCTGCTTCATCTACCACTCCGTCGGGCCGAAAGAGATCGTCGGAATCGCCCGGGTCACGAAGGAGGCCTACCAGGACCCGACCACGGACGACGACGCCTGGGTCTGCGTAGACATCAAGCCTGTCAAGCGACTCAAGACCGCGGTGCACCTCTCTGACATCAAGGCCGACAAGCTGCTCTCACAGATGGCGCTGGTGAAGAACTCACGGCTGAGCGTCTCTCCCGTAAGCAAAAAGGAATGGGACAAGGCGGTGAAGGCTGGCGGAGCCTGACAGCAGCCCGGGGTCACTCTCCATCCGGCGGCTTCTTCTCATTCCCCCGCCCGAGCATCTTCGCCCGCAGGATGGCCTGGTCGCCTATCTTCCGGCGCACGGCATCGCTGATGGCCGCTATATTTTCAGCCTGCTGGAGCTGGCCGGAATCG
>Ga0310124_10000063_pt1 | contig 66570 bp, 37 predicted proteins | sample CB11b_AW_Bot5_MG_FD_203507 | JGI IMG/M metagenome (GOLD analysis project Ga0310124, IMG submission 203507) | Marine microbial communities from Western Arctic Ocean, Canada - CB11b_AW_Bot5 | ecosystem: Environmental > Aquatic > Marine > Oceanic | place: Canada: Western Arctic Ocean | collected... | reverse complement strand
AGAATACGAAACAAAGAATTCCTGGGATCGTAAAGAAAAGAGTATCCGCTCGAGCCTGGGGACCTGAAGTGCGAGTAAGGCGGAAACTCATCTTTGGAAATAAAGATCAATCGACGGGCTGTTTCGCCCGAGTTACTTGAAAGTGAATAGGAGAACATGATGGGTAGGATCTCAACCACCCTGGTCGCTGGATTCCTCTGTCTCTGTTGGACAGCGGTCTTAGAGGCCCAGGGTAGCTTTAGCTATAGCTTTGAGGATGCTCCCGCAAGCATCCAGGCGGAAGCGGGATCAACGGTACCTTTCCAGGTAAAGTTGATCCTCGGTTCCAGTGACCTTGACGGTGCCACTGGTCCCCAGGGCTGGTCCATGGGTGTCGCCAATGATGGAGTTAATATTTCAGCGGTGACCACCGCGGGATCCGCAGCGGCGGATGTTGCGGATGGAGGCCTTCGAAGTACCGGCTTTGAGGTCTTTGAGATTGTAGATCCTGACCGCAATGACGGCCAGCAGGGTCTCGTTCAGGCCCTGGTGCTTTCTTTTGTCATGCCGATCACCCTGCCTCCGAATACCGATCAGATCGTCGGCTTCGTCGATTACGAAGCAACGGTGGGAGCCGAGGCCTCTACTGGAACTATCGAGTATCGCAATGGCCTGGTCGGTTCCGGACAGCCGGTGAACAACGATGTCACCTTTGAGGGCCAGACGGCTACTCCGACCCTGGCTGCCCTTACTGTCAACATTGAGCCGCCTCCGCCGCCGGAGACTGACTGTGAAGATGGTGAGGACAACGATGGAGATGGGTCTGTTGATTGTGACGACTCCGATTGCGCTGATGCGGCGGCTTGTGCCGGCGGTACGGACCTCAAGCTTGGAACTTCGGACAATCCGGATGCCTCCCAGATCGTTCTCTGTTCCTCAGAGGGAGGTGGAGAGGCGTTGGTGACTGCCTATATCGGGCCGAATGATCCCAACGACCCCCCGAACGCGGGCGCCCAGGGTTGGTCACTCGGAATCGAGCACAACCCCGCAGAGCTTACGATCACCAATGACACCTACCCGACAACCTCGGGAACGGTCGCCGGTGATGTGAACGACGGCGGAATAAGGAGTACCGGATTTGAGAAGACCGAGATTATCGATCCCGCAAGGAATGATGGTCGGGCCGGGCTTGTTTCAGCCGTGGTGCTCTCCTTTACCATGCCGATCGTTCTCGATGCCACCCAGGATCAGTCCATACTCCGGGCGCGCTACGTTGTAGCCGAAGGCGCCGGGGGAGAGGGCTTCTCCTCGGAGATCAACTTTACCGATGGACTGATCGGCGCAGGACAGCCGGTTGATACCGTACTGACGGTCCAGGGCCAGACGGTGGCTCCCCGCCAGATTAGCGGGATCACGGTTGTCCACAGCGAAGATGCCTGTTCGCCCCCCAGCGCCGTGTTTGTGCGCGCCGATGCGAACAATGATGACAAGGTCGATATTGCCGATCCGATCTACACGATCAACTGGCTCATTCGCAATGGTCCGACCCCGCCCTGTCTCGCTTCAGCGGATTCAAATGACGACGGCAAAACCGATATTTCGGATGCGTTGTTTACGATCGCGTACAGGTTCATGGCTGGTCCCGTACCGGCGGCTCCATTCCCCTCCTGTGGCGAAGATGCTACGCCGGACGGATTGGCTTGCGAGAGTTCTTCCTGTCCATAAGATCGGGTTAAGTTAGGGTTGCTTGGGCGGCATCTTCGAGATGCCGCCCATTTTTTTTTTTGCCTCGAGCCGGGGGCAGAAAGGGTCTTTTAAGAAAAAAATATAGGACTTCCATCGGAGGCATCAGGCGGTACACTCGATGACTCAGGTTTTTGAAAGGGTGGGCTGGTTTGCCCATGGTGCCTTTTCTCTGATCTGAGTTCTCAGGCTTCGAGAGAGTTTGGACTCGAGCCATTTAGTCGTGCTTCGGTTCGCGGAGTCGTATCGAGCGAGGAGCTGTTTGGAACTCCCTCGCCGTGCCAGGTGAGCCAGTTTTATAGTGAGACCCTTTGCTCTGCGCGGGCCCGGGGTGCTCGGTCTCCGTCTTGCAGGCGGAGAGTAAGAGATGGCTTTATGCTTCCAGGAAGTCCTGGTTTCCTATTGCCGTGAATGTGACTGTAACTATTGATTCACCGGTTGAGGCTATATGGGCTCACCTGGTGGTTCACTTCAATTAACGATAAGGTCAATGCGGCCCCGGGGGGGGAGATCTATCTTGATAGATCGGCGGTCGCCGCAGGGACTTTTTGATTACTGACAACATGGAGGAGAATGATATGAAATATCTTCTCGGAATCTGTTTTGGCTTTTTGACGGCATTCTGCCTGGCAGGTGCGGTCAATGCCGGGGATTGTGCGAATGCGTCGCTGAGCATCGCGATTGTCGACGAGGCCATTGTCGAATCCGCTGATATCAGTGCGCTTGATGGTATTGACGCGCCTCGTTCCTCAACCGTCTATGCCGCTGAGGGTGAGATAGGGACTGCTACTGTGCATGCGGCGATTGTTTCCAATGGCATCGATGCCGGCGGTGTCCAGGGCTGGTCACTTTCCGCCCTGGTTACCGGAGGGATCCCCACCGGTGCGAACCTAGATGGAACAGCTGGCGCTGATGTCAGCCAGGGTGGACTGCGCAGCGTCGGTTTTGAAAAGACCGAGGTCGTGGATCCTGATCGCAACGAAGGAGCTTTAGGCGCGGTAAGCGCCGTGGTGCTCTCCTTCACCATGCCGGTTACCTTGAGCGGTTCTGGAACCGCTGGCATCCTGAATATCGAGATCGCCACCTCGGAACCCCTGTCCGACACGACCCAGGAGGTACGGGTTGAGTGGCAGGACGGTCTCGTTGGCGCTGGCCAACCGGTCGCGAATGTAGCCACCGTCAGCGGCGCCACGGCCGATTTCTGTACGTGCCAGGCCGCCCTGCTCGTTTTTGAGAAGATGGTCTACCCGTCCTTCCTGCGCTGTGATCCGAATGATGATGGCCAGTCCGATATCGCTGACGCGATTTTCATTGTTAACAGTCTCTTCCGCGGCGGGGCGGCGGCAACGTGCCTTGCCAGCGTCGATTGTAATGGAGACGGACTGAATGACGTTTCCGACGCGCTCTACAATATCGCCTTCAGATTCTCCGGAGGCCCGGCGCCAAGCGCTCCGTATCCCTCCTGTGGAGAGGCCGGTGATGTTGATTGCGAGTCGTCGATTTGTAATTAGGTGAGTGAAATCTGAGCCGGGCTTGAATGGCCGTCAGGTTTCAAGCCCGGAATATACTGAATCTGAAGAGACGGGCGTGGTGAGCTGAAAGCTTCCTGGTCCGTCTCTTTTTTGATGTTAGTAGAGAGTTAAGTATTTCACTTGAGAGCCCTCAGCGGCAGCTTAAGGGGCTTTTCTCCAAAACTCGTTTCTTTTATTAAATGCTAGTATCTCAGGGTGTAATCAAGGGATAGAATTGCCCCCGCATAGTGTTATCGGACCAGTGCGTTCTCTTCAGGGTCATGAAAGAGGATGGCTGGTTTTAAATAGAAATTGTGATCCGTGTCGTGAGACGACGACGTTGCTCCGACTCCTGGGATTCCAGATACCTGCGTCCGGAAATTCAACATTCCGGTTGGCATGATGTCGATTCCGGAGAACGAGGGGGTCGTGTTTAGTTCCGGGAGGGAAAAATGAGAAGTCTGGTTTTCCGTGGCGTAATCCTCACAGGATTACTTGTACTTGGAATCGGCACCGCCTCTGCGCAGCCGACTTTCGATCTTGCAATCGGTGGCGGCGGAGATGTTGCCGGCAATCCGGGTTCGGTTCAGTCCCTCGAGCTGACCTGCACCATGTCGCAGGGAGGGGATGCGGATGGAGGGGCCCAGGGCTGGTCGATCAGCCTGGCGGCTGAAGGTTGTGCCGCGATCACTGGAATTACGACAGAGGGAACGGCTGCGGCCGATGTTTCACAGGGCGGCCTTCGCAATACCGGTTTTGAGAAGAGCGAAACGACCACCGAGGCCGGCGCGGGATCTCTCTGCGATGGCCTTGAAGGCGCGGTGAGCGCCGTGGTGCTGTCTTTTGTGCAGCCCATCACCTTGCCCGGCGATTCCGTCAACGAGATCGCCAAGGTCGCGGTCGATGCGACGATCCCCGATGAGGGTGGCGCGGGCACCGTGTCTTATGCCGATGGGTGTAAAGGTGCCGGGCAGCCGGTTGAGAACACGGTCACCTGGAATGGCCAGACGGTCGATCCGTCCTTCTCTTCGGCAACCATCAACTGCATTGCCGTGGTTACCTGTGAGGGCGCGAGTCCTAACCTGATCTTCCAGGCCGAGAGCCTCGGCCCGGCCGCTGAGTTGAACGCCGGTATGTTGGCAGAGTCGGTGGATGATGATGCTTCCCTCTCGGTTGATGTGCCTACCGGAGGGATTGGAGCGGTCGACGTTTTCGCCGCGATTGTCAGTAACAATGCGGGTGGCGACGGGGTGCAGGGCTGGTCGCTTTCAGCTGCCGTCAACGGCGGCATGAACCTCGTCGGCGCCACGACCGACGGCACATCCTCTGCGGATGTCAGCCAGGGCGGACTGCGCAACACCGGCTTTGAGAAGACCGAGGTGGTCAATCCGGACAACAACGGCGGCCAGCAGGGCGCGGTAAGCGCCGTGGTGCTCTCCTTTACCATGCCGATCACTCTGGATGTTGTCGGTACGGCGACCGTGCTCGCGCTCTCGCTCGAGTCAGCTTCGGAGCAGGGAGCTGATTCGATTACAGGCAGTATTTCCTGGGACGACGGGATGGTTGGAGCCGGCCAGCCGGTGGCCAACGTCGCCACTGTTGGAGGCAGCTCCGCCGATTTCTGTGCCCGCCAGGTCCTGAATGTTTCGTTCACTGAGATCGAAGATCTCAGGAACTCTTTCCTTCGCGGCGACGTCAACAGCGATGGCAAGATGGACATTGCTGATCCTATCAACGTAGTCAACTATCTCTTTCGAAATGGCCCTGAGCCCTCTTGTGAAGATGCGGCGGATGCGAACGACGACTCCAATGTCGACGTTACCGACGTCATGTTGATGATCAATCACCAGTTCCGTGCCGGTGATGCGCCTTCGGCTCCCTTCCCCATCTGCGGCAGGGATGGCGGCTCGATTCTGGATGATGATGGTCTCGGCTGTGACAGCGATACGCAGGGCTGTTCCTGATCCATTTCGCTGCTAAATGAAGAGTAAGAAATCCCCGTGACAGGGTCGCTCCGGTCACGGGGATTTTTCTAATGATTCCCCTGGCTTTGGGTCGGTATTTCGGGGTGCTGCAAAAGCAGTTGTTCCTAGTGCTGGGGGTGATCTATAGCCCTCCAGAGCTCCCCAGAGGCCTTCTGCAGCGTTCAATGCGCGGTTTAGGGGGGGGTATTAGCAAGTATTTGAACGAATCTCCTCTATGCCGAATGCGGCCTCCTGGAGGCACACGTATCTTACAAAACCCTAATCTTGCTGTTTTGGTCTGAAATCAACAGTTTGAAGCCATTTTTCTATCTCGCGATCGGCTCCTTTATTTACCTGCGTTGACAGCCTTCTAGGTGAGGCATATAATCGTTACTGGTCTCATTTTTTTGTGTCTGAATGAACCGCCTTCCGTCAGTTCTGCCTTTGTTGAGTATTGCTTTTGCTGGTGAAAAACAGCTGGGCTAAGGGCAGCGGAGCGGAGGAAAGCCAGTCCGGTTGACCGGCAACTGGCTGAATAATTGAAGAGAATTGGCGCCTGATTTCAGGTGAAGCCTCCGCCTGGTACGGATTGGCGGAATGTTGAGAACAGCGGCGCCATTGCTGGAAAACCAAGTTCATTAGCGGTAAAGCCTGCCCCGAATGGAGGCTTCTATTGCATTGTTTTTATTGTCGCATTTTCAATGCGCAAGGAGAGTGAAATGCAGGCCTTGAATACATTATGGCGGTCCTGGGTCGTTCTGACCGTCATGGTCCTGTCTCCCGTTCTTTTCGGGCAGGCCGGGGATTTTGACCTCGAGATCCGACTCGATCGGGGGGAAGGGGGAGTCTACGGGCCGGGCGATACGGTCATGGCCACGCCCGGAGTCGTCTCGCGGGCAGGTGGAACGCAGGGCTGGTCCTTTGGTGTTCGCCACGATCCGGCGGTCCTGCAGGCCGAGAGCGTCACCATGAAGGGGTCTGATGCTGAGGCGGCGCTCGTCGCTCCCAGCTTTACTCTCACCGAGATTATCGAATTAGAGGATGGAACTCGAACCGGCATTATCCAGGGTGTCGTGCTCTCCTTTATCGAGCCGGCCGAGGTTCCGGTGTCGGATTTCTTCAGCTTCTGCTTTGCCAACTACACCGTGCTCGGATGCGCCGAAGGCGTTGAAGGGCTGGCAACGGAGATCAACTTTGTCTCCGATCTTTCGCAGCCCGGACGTGTTCCGATTGAGATCAACCTGACCATTGATGGGCAGGCGATTCTTCCCGACCAGGTAACGGGCGCCGGCGTCAACGTTGCCTGCGCCATTCCACCCGTTGAGGACACCGCCTCCCTGGCCCTCGCCTTTGGTTCCGAGGAGCCATGTGTGTTGCCGGCTAATCGAGAGGACACGATCGATGTCCAGGTCGAGGTCTCTAACCTGGGCAAGGAAAACCCCGTCGACCTGCAGGGCTGGTCCTATTCCGTGCGGGTCGATCACGAGCTTGTCGAGTGCATCGCGGTCAATCCCGGACCGGCTGTCGCCGCCCTGAATGGCGGCGAGGGGCCTGAGTTCCTGAACTACAAGCTCGATGATCGGGATCTCGATGGGATGATCACCGGCATCAGCGTCGGGGCTGTCGTGCAGCTGGGCTCTCCGGGTACAGAGGTTCTCAGCCTCGAGCCCCTGTCCGCCGCTCCTCTCGACTTCATTACGTTGAGATCACTTGTCTCTCTTGTTGGAGACGATTCGAGAGATGTGGAGCTCAGCTTTGTGGATACCACCCTTGGCGAAGACAGGCCGCTGGAGATCCTGTTCGTCGTTAACGGTAACGGGGTTGTTCCGGAGTTCATTGAAGAAACAAAGACCGTGGTCCTCGAGGGCACTCCAATCGCTCTCGACCCGACATTCATTCGTGGAGATGCCAACAACGACTCCCATGTGGATATCGCCGATGGAATCTGGATCGTTCAGATGTTGTTCTATAACGGTCAGATGACTGCCTGTCTTCCGGCTGCGGATGCCAACAATGATGGGGCTCTATCCATCTCCGATGCGCTGTACATCATCAACTACAGGTTGCAGCCAGGTTCCACGAACTTCGCGCTCTACGCTCCGCCCGATGGTCCCTATCCCGATTGCGGGACCGTAGAAGGCCTCGGAATTGATGATTGCGAGCCTGGGTCACATGTATGCTTCCCCGCTAACTGAAGATTGCCCGTAAAAAGGCGGCTCCTTCGCGGCGATCCGGCGCTGGATGGGGATCCAGACTAAAAATTATCACCATAGGGGCGGATTCCAGCGCCAGCTGGAATATTCTGTAAGCCATTAAAAATAATAGGCTTGGGGGATTGATGCTGGGTGAAAAGTTGAATTCTCCCTGTTCAGGCCTTAACATTGAACATATCCCCGTAACATACCTTGTCCGCGATTCCAGCAGGCAGAATGGTTCTGAATAATACGGCAGTTGATGAGTGAGGAATTTCAGTCTCGCAAGCTGTGGATCTCCAGTTGAGGAGAATCCGGGTCTCTGAGGCGGTCTGAAATTTTTCGAGTTGAATGAAAGTTCCCGTGGGCTACCTGGAGAAATCCGGTAGAGGGGCACTTAATGAGTTTTGGCAGGATGCCGGCAGTTCCCCCTGTGATACGATCTTCTTTCCGGATCTTCCTGGCATCTTACTGGTTTCCACCCCCAGAGAAGTGATCATGCTAAGAGAGTCTTCCCTCCCCGTTTTTCCGGGTTTCGTTCGCCTGCTGAGTCTCCTGGTGCTTCCGGCCCTGGCGGCTCTGCCTGCCTGTAAATACGATTCCGCGGATGTTGAATGGACCATTCCGGCCCGCGGTGATAGCGAAATCATGGCTCAGCCGGTCATAGCCGTCCGGCTTACCAATACGATGACCGCGTCCGACATCGCGAATACAGAGTCCGGGATGATCACCGTGACCGGTGACCAGACCAGCGGTGAATACAGCGGCACGATTGTCGTCGCCAATGAGCAGGATGTTTATAACGGCCAGACGATCGTGGAATTCCAGGCTGGAATCAACCAGCCACCCGCCTTGATCGATCCCCTGGATCCGTCACAAGGAACTGAGGAGCCGGGGGGGGACAACACCCTTGTCTTCCTGCTCAACCCGCTCGAGCAGTTTAAACCCGGTGAGCGGATTACGGTGAAGGTGTCTGAAGACGTCACCGTGCTCAATGTTCCCTTTTCAGCCCCCTATGTTTTCAGCTTTACCGTTGAAGGCGGAGAGGCCCGCTCGGAGGGAGAGCTTTTTGTGCGTGAGACCATCCCGCTGCAGTCCTCCGGGGCCGCGAGCCTGAGACCAGCGGTGACCGCCTATCTCAGTGAGAACATCACCGCCGGGACCGAGAGTGACGCGGTCAGGGTGATGGGGGGGCAGTCTGGAAGTCACCCGGGCGGCGTCTCACGGCTGGAACAGAGCGATGTGCTGACCAGCGTGGTTCATGTCCTCGGGGCTTCGGACAGTTTCCTGCCCGGGGAGAAGGTCAGCGTGACCTTCACCAGCAATATCAGCGGTGCCGGTTCGTCTCCCTTGTCTCCTTACCAATTAACCTTCCAGGTTCGTCCCGGTCTGAACGAGGGCGGCTGGGAACCGGATTATCTCGAGCCATTGGCGCCTGATCGGGCTGTCGCAGTCCTCGCGGCTGATTTTATGCCGGGCTCAGGGGCAGTTGAGTTGCTTACTGTCAGCTCTACCCTGGTGACGCTCTATGATTCCCAGGGGCGCCGGGGTACAGCCGCAGTGCCTGCAGGCTGGACCTTTACGGATGCGGTGGCGGTGGATGCGGACAGTAATGGATCGGTCCAGATCGTGGCTATGCTTCTGGGTTCTCAGGGTGAGTTGAGGTTACAGGAGTATCGTGTTGGCGATTCAGGCTCCATCTCCTCTACCGAGTCCCGGTTGGATTTCGCGACTCTTTCCGATGGGGGCGAGGGAGCTTCCGCGCCCAGTCTTTATCTTGCGGATCTGGATTCAGACGGTTTGCCGGAGTTGATGGCCCTGCATGGGGATGGCAGCTTTGCCGCTGACGCGGTGCCTGGTCTTCCCGCCGGACTCGGCGACTTTGGCGACCTCGGACTTCCAGTGGAAGATGAAGAGCCGGAGTCCACCGGCTACCTGACCATCTTTCAGCTGACCATGGGGCTTCCTGCCGATGGCCAGTTCAACTTCAATGATCCCGAGAACCTTCTCGAGCTCCAGTTCGCGCCTCTGCGCAATCCCATCTCGGGATTTGACCCGAGCCGGAAGATCCAGCTTGCAGACCTCGACAACGATGGACGCCTGGATCTGGTCAGCGAGGCGATGGACGGCGACCTGGCTGGAAGCCTGGTTCTCTATCGAAACCAGACCACCAGCGCCAACCCTTTCTCTTTCCGGAAGGTGGGAGTTTTGAAGGATTCCGTCGAAGGCGATTACGCTCCTGATGCGTGGATCGTTTTCGATTTTGATACAGATGGAGATGTCGATGTCGTCTCCTGGAAGGACAGCTCGCCCCTTCTGCATGAAAACACCTATCGAGATGTGGGTGACCTGCTCGCCGGGGGCTTTGATGGAGGCAATGACCTGCTGGGAAGCCTCAGCGGCGACGAGCCGCGCGGACTTCTCTTCGAGGAGGTCGTTCCCGAAACGGTCGATCTCAACGGAGTTGTCGCTCATCGGGGAGACCTCCTGGAGGCCTCCAATCTCGATGGAGATCTGCTTGGTTCCGCGGACCTGGTGGTCGGCGGCGCAGGCGAAGAAGACCGCGGCAGCCTCGTCGTTCTGAGAAACCAGAGCATTCCGGGTGTCGGGCAGAGCTTCGAGAAGATCGAGCTGGATGCCGGAGAGGCGGGAGTCGTCTCGGGCCTCGCGCTGCTCGATCTCAATGGAGATACAGGCCTTGATGTCGCCACGGTCTCCGATGATTCTCCGCTGGTCTATGGGTCGCTCGGAGTCCAGGCCGCGACGGTTCCGGATCCTACCCGCTACCGCCTGCAGCCTGTGGATGAGAATGGTAATGACGTCACCATCGATGACCTGGCAAGCCTTGAAGCGGACGCTGCCTTCGGGGTGAAGGTCTTTGCGGATATCCAGGCATCCTTCTCGGGTTATTCCGTCGCTCTCGACTATGAACGGTTTGAGCTCGATTACCTCGGCTTCACCGCGCCGTCCGGGTTTGAACAGCTGGCCTTGTTCGAGGCCTGCCCCGAGGATGAGAGCGATAATAGCTGCGGGGGGTTCGCCACCGCCTCGATGACCTACCAGCAGGACACCACCGGGGCCGCCTTCGACAATGTCGAGCTGGGTGTCTTCAGGTTCCGCTGCCGCCAGGTGTTCGGGCGTACCGACACCCGTATCGGGTTTGCCCTTTCCGGGGCCACGGTCGTATCCAATGTCCTGACGGCTGTTGAGGCGGGGGTCTCGCAGGAGGTCCCTGTGGAGATGGGCGAGGCGATAGAATTCGAGCTCGAGCCGCCGCCTCCGCCGGAGCTCGAGGTGAGCTGCAATGTCCAGGAAAGGGGCGCTCTCTCTTCAGAGGTGCTCATCTCCTGGCAGGCTCAGGTCCTGCGCTACGATCGCGTCAAGATCCGGATAGCCGAGGGTCCACCGATCTATATCGACTGGGACAGCGGCTCCTACCTCGTGGGGGTCTCCTCTCCCGGCGATGTTTCCATTTCCGTTGAGGCCCTGCTTGCCGACAGTGATATCGGCCCGACTGTGATCTGTGGAGTGGTGCATGTTCCCCAGCCCGGCGATGTGCGCTGTGGCAAGGAAGGTGAGCTCAACATCGTGACCTGGGATTGGGATCCGGGGATTGCCGTCGAACAGTTCAGGATCTATCGAAACGGCTCCTTCAGGTCGAGCGTTCTGCCGGTGGGAGGTTTTATCTTTGAGGACAGCCCCTCAGCCGACGATGGCAGTGATCTCTACGAGGTCAGCGCGGTCATCGGCGGCATCGAGAGCTCCAGGGGAGCCTGCAGTGGACTCGATCCGGAGCCCTGTGATACCGAGGTTCCTATTCGTTCGCCGGTGGTGGGGACGCTCCTGTCACGCTCGAGCTCCTCGGCTCCACTGAGGATCCGCTGGGACTGGATCAACGGAGAGGCCTACGATCTCATGAGGCTCGAGCTTCTTTTTGAGCCGGCGGCTCCAGGCAGCGCTCCGGTCAATCTCTTCGGTGAGACGGGTATGGAGTTGCAGGGGCAGGAGGCCAACCAGGACTCCTTCATCTACGAAGGTGAGCTGGGCCGGGGCGGGGCGGCTCCGGGAACCTATACGCTCACCTTGACGGCGACAAAGAACGCTGATGGCGCCTGTGATGGGTTCCCGGCAGGGACCCCGATCGACAGCGATTCGGTCACCTTCCAGCCCTTCACGCTGAATGCTCCTGACCTGGACGAGGTCGCCATCTTGTGCGTCAAGGATTCCGGCGGGATCGCAGTCAACTGGGACTCCCCCTGGCGCGGCTATGGAGACAGCCTGCTTCAGCTCGAGCTGAGCCATGTCATCGCGGGCGCGACGGTCGACTCGAGGACCGTCTTCGATATCCTACCCAGCGATACCGGCTATTTCTTTGACTCTATTGAGCCGGTTGGCTCCTACGAGGTAACCCTGAGCGCTGGCGGAGACGAGGCCAGCTGTGTCGGTGGCGTTATCTATTCACCCTCCATCTCTCTTGGAGCGGTCGTTGCCGCGGTAGGAGAGCCCTCCTTTGAAATTCCGATCGTGACTTCCGGGCTCTCCTCAGCTATCGAGGCGGTTGAATTCGAGCTCGTGATCCCAGAGGCCATCTCGCTGCTGAGCCCGGCGCTCGCTTCGGTTCCCGAAGGTGATGGCCTCAAGCGGATCACGGTGAGCGAGGGCGACCTGGTCCTCGAGTCTATCGGAGGCTCCTCCGAGGTTGTCCTGGCGAAGCTCCAGGCCGAGCTTCCTGCGGTGCTTCCCCAGGGTAATCTCATTCGACTCGAGAACATACGCATTCGTTTCTCCGGCTTTGACAGTTGGCGTTCTCTCGACATGGCAGAGGGAGCTATTCAATACGCGAATAGCTACCTCAAGCTTGACCTGGTTCCCGATGCGGAGGATTCCGCGATTTTCCATGTTGCCGTGAAAGGAAGCCTCCGCGCTCCGTCTGAGATACCGAACTATCGCTTCAATGCCTACACCGTTCACCTGCAGTTCAACCCCGAGCACCTCGAGCTCCTGCCCGTTGACCAGGAGCAGGAGGGCACGGTCGCTGCTGACCTCGGGGAGATCTTCCTGCCTGTAGAGGATACGCTTCCTGACATCAACTCGAGCGGAGACCTGAGGGTCGGCTGGATCAGCTTCAACTTTTCCACTCTCGGGTCTGACTTTATCGCTCCGTTTGAGGATGGAACCGTCCTGAACTTCACCTTCGCCTCGAAGCTGGCCCCGGACGATCCGCGGACCATCTCGCAGATCACCTTCCTGTTTGATCCCTCCGCCGATCAGCCCACCTCCTTCTTCCCGGAGCAGGCTATTCCCGGCCGACCGGTGATCGACGCATTCCTGGATACGAGTGTGACCCTTGGCGGCAACTTTCCCGCGCTCGGGCTCGCCTCGGCTACGCCGGTTACGGGGCCACTCACAGGTGGAAACGAGGTCCGGCTTTCAGGCGAAGGCCTCGATGGCGGCGCCGGGCTCACCCCGGAAATCAGGCTTGTTCCTGTAGAAGGAGGCTCTGAGAGCATCGAGGTTCCCGCTGCGAATATTACCGTTATGGACTCCGGCGCCATATCCTTTGTCGTACCGGATGCTCTCGGACCGAGGCCCGCCGCGCTTCCGGCTTCAAGCAGCGTACTCTACGACATCCTGCTCTCGACCGGAGGGCAGGATGCACTCCTTCCCGAGGTCTATTCCTTCGAGTCGCCCAGCCTTGAAGGCGTTGACGTGAGCAGCCTGCGGGCAGGCTGTGGTGATTTCATCGAGGTGAGAGGCGCCGGGTTCTCCCGCAGCACCGTGGTGAAGCTGCAGGTCGATGGCCTCGAGCCGATGGTCGCGTTGCCTTTTGAACGTTCAGGACGATCGGCTGTTTCAAACGACGGCCGCACGATGCTCGTTCGAGCTCCCGTCGAAGGGCTGCCTGTCCTCGACGAGGCCTTCGTGGTGGTCGAGGTCCTGGATCCTTTTGATCTTGCCGGCGTGCCCATCGAGGTCCTGTCGCTGCCAACTCCCCTGGATATCATCGAGGGAGAGTGTCCGGATATGCAGCCGGAGCCCAACCAGATCGAGGTCAACTTGGTCCAGCCCAACGCGGTCTCGATCTGTGGCGGTAGCCATGTAGATCTCTTCGGAGATGGCTTCACAGATCGTTGCGAGGTCCTGGTCGATGGAATCGTTGTTGATTCCGCAGGGTTCGTATTCCACTCAGGACAGCATCTGAGCTTTTTTGCTCCGAGCCGCGAAAGTGCAGGGCAGGCTTCGCTGCGGGTTCGGGATCCACTGACCCTGGCCCAGAGTGAAGGCTTCCTTCTTTACCTGGATCCCCCGCCGTTTATTCGAGGAGATGTCGATGGGGACCGGCAGGTTACGGACTCTGACGTGACCCTGCTTTCGAGTCTCCTCTTTGGTGGAGCGGGTGTCTGGCCGGACAACCATGACGCTGCTGATATCAATGATGATGGCCGTCTCAATTTCGGCGATCTGATGAGGTTGCTTCAATTCCTCCAGGACCCCGCCGATGTAACCCAGATGCCGCCGGCGCCGTTTCCCGGGATCGGCTCTGATCCAACCGCTGACGATATCTGCGAGTGAGCACGAGAATCGTTGGCGCTTGACAGAGATTATAGCGAGGGGTATCTTACTCAGCCTCTGATCGTAAGCACCTTGTCTCGTCGGATCTTACGAACAGTTAGAAGCTCTTGCCCTTTCGGAATACGAGGAGTAAGCGATGGGCGTTTCTGCGAACCTGTTCGGTCGGAGCGGGTTGAGTTCATCGCTTGGGGGCATTTATTCTCATGGGTGGAAGCCGCTTTGAAGGCCGTACCCCGGGGTCCAGAATGATTGAGGCGAACGTTCCTTGAAACGCGCTGTTATTTCAGATATCCATGCGAATCACGCCGCGTTTGAGGCTGTTCTTGCTGACATAGAAGAGCAGGGCTGCGAGGACATCTATTGCCTGGGGGACATCATTGGCTATGGGCCGGATCCCCGCATTTGCATCACCCTCGCCGGTAAATGCGCTCTCAACCTGCTTGGCAACCATGAAGAGGCGGTTCTCTTTGGAGCGATCGGATTCAACCCGAAGGCGAAGGCTGCGATCGACTGGACCAAGGAACAGCTGAGCATTGAAGGCCAGGAGGAGGAGAACCGCGAGATGTGGAATTTCGTGGGCGGGCTCTCGAAGCATCACAAGGAGGGGGATATTCTCTATGTGCATGGATCACCGCGCGATCCTACCCGCGAATACGTTTTCAAGCAGGACATTCGCGATATTCCGAAGATGGATGCCCTCTTCGGCGCTCCTCCGGATTTTGAATGGAAGGTTTGCTTCGCCGGCCACACCCATCATCCCGGAATCTTTGTCCAGTCGACGCCCTATAGGTTCCTCGATTCCCGGGAGATCGATCATCGCTATGAGTATTCGACTTGTCCCGAGCGGATTCTCGTCAACGTCGGCTCCGTTGGCCAGCCTCGTGATGGTGACAAGAGGGCATCCTACGTCATCGTCGATGACGAGGCCCTTCACTTCAGGCGTATCGAGTACGATGTGCAGCTCACCCTGGACCGCTTCGAAGAAAACCCCGGGCTTCCTGACTACCTGGCCCAGAGGCTAACCGAGGGGAAGTGAGCTCCAGCGAGCGGGTTCCGTGAGGGAAGCTGCTGAGCAAGCTGGGCAGCGCCGGGAATCCGATTCCCTCTTTTTGCAGGCCGGGCCTGGAGGCTTTCCGGACTTACGGATCCTCTTTTAAGTTCATGGTTTGCGAGCCGGGGGAGCTTTCGGTGTCGCCGGCGTTCGGGATGCCGGTACAAAAAGAGACGCAGGGGTGGACTTTCCCATGCAAGTCTTTATTGTTGTTGGTCCCGCGGCTTATTTTCCAATGTTGTACAGGTTTCTCAGAGCATGGTCTGGCGCTATATACTTGCCTTCGTACTGTCGATCGCCCTGCTGTTCGGCTGGCAGATTTACAATGCTGCCAGGGTGCCGAACAATCCACCGGTAGCTCAAAAGGCAGATCCCAAGGCGCGGCCGGTCGCGCCGGGCCAGCCTCCGGGGCAGGCCGCCCAGGGCGCGATAGGGGCTGCAAAGCCCGCCGTGCCCGCCTCCGGCAGTGAGAAACCAGGAGAGAAAGCCCCCGCAGTTGAACAGAAGGCTGGTGGATTCTCGGCGGTCTGGAAGGATGGGCTTGGGTCTCTCGAGCGCGTCCTGAAGGATGACGCTGAGCTTACAGTCTTCGGTCCCTCGGGAGGCGGCCTGGCCCTGAGTGTATCCGATGGAAAGGACGGCTGGAGAAGGCTGGACTTCGGCTGGAAGGCGATCGAGGGGGCGGCCGATTCGGGGTGGGCCCACGAGCTGCAAGATACGGAATCTTTCAAGGTTACCCGTCGGGTTGCGGTCGGTGTTACCGGAGATGGCATTCTTCGCCTCGACGTTTCCCTGGAGTTTGAAAACAATGGGACCGGGCCTGTGCGATATCGCCTGGGCGGAGGCTCAGGTGCCGACGCTGGGTTTGTTGCCGCCAGCAGGGTTCGCGCCAAGGGCCAGTCGAGATCGGTTGAGAGCCATCTCTGGCAGGGGACTGAAGAGGAGCCCTGGAGGCGAGAGGGGGAGGCGCAGTGGGTCGCGATGAGGCGTGGCGGCAAGCTGGCTGTTCTTTTCTCAAAAGATGGAGGCTACGCGGCGGCGGCGATCGTGGACACATCGGGCACTTTTCTCGAGGGCCTGCCCCTGGCGACCGGCCAGAGCAAGCACAGCTATCAGCTGGCCATCGGCAGCAATGCCCCCGGGATACTCGACAGCTACGGGGTCGAGGGCGAGCTCGCCCTCATCAACCACACCGAGGTCGAGCTTGTGCCGGACCGAATCAAGGTGGTGGTGGATTCGGGGCGGAGCTCCATTTCAGAAGTTTTCCTGCTCGATCATTATACCGCGGTCGAGGGGGCTGCTGACAGGGAGCACCAGCCTGTCCTGCTCGAGCCGGTGACGGGAGCGGCTCTTCTCAGCATGGGCTCCTCGATCGGGCCGGGCGGGGACGCGGCGGAAAACTGGGGCGGGCAGTGGAGTGAATCGGTGCGAGCTCTCCCTGGTGGCGGGAAGGAAATCATCTTTGAAAAACGGATCGGTTCGGTTCGAATTCGCAAGAAGATCGCTCCGGCCGCTGTCGATGAGTTCGACGAGTTGCTCGGGGAGGGGGCTGGAGCCCTAGCCGATGGCCACCTGCTGCGAGTCAGCGTTGAGCTGACCAACCTGGCCGATGTTCAGACTCCGTTTTCATTCATGCTCTACGGCCCCTGCGCCATGTCTTCTTCGGCCTCATCCGGTCGGATGGCTGGCCTGGATATCCAGCTGGCCTTCGGGACCTACGGCAGGAAAAAGGGAGTCCTGGCGGGTGTTCACGATATCGATGACCTGCCGGGCCTCGTCAACGACAGGGAGGTGGCCTGGCTTTCTACCGTGAACGCCTATTTCACGGCACTCATGTTTCCCCGGACCCGCGAAGAAGGCGCCCGGGGAATCTACGCTGAACCTATACCTTATCCATCTAATGGTTGGTGGCCGATTTCTGACACTGGCGTCGCAGAGGGCAGCCAAAGCCTGAGGACTGGTTTCAAGTGTACCAGCCGCCTGCCGCCCGGAGGCAATCCCAGGGAGCTCGTCTTCGGGCTCTACATCGGCCCTCGTGTCAGCGCCTTTATCGATGCCGGCTCGGCCCTCGAGTTCGATGGCGCCAACGATTTCGGGCTTACCAGCGCTCTCATTCATTTTTTCATGGGGCTGCTCAATCTGCTGCAGAAGGCAACCCTCGGCAATTGGGGCCTGGCGATCATTCTCCTGACGATCATCGTCAAGATCTGCCTGCATCCGGTCACGCGGAAGAACCAGCGCGGCATGATGCGCATGGGCAAGGCCATGGCGAAGATCAAGCCGGAAATGGAGGTCCTCCAGGCGCAATGCGGCGATGACAAGATGAAGTATTCCCAGGAGGTTCAGAAGCTCTGGAAGAAGCATAATGTCAACCCGGCCAAACAGATGCTCGGCTGCCTGGTGATCTTTCTGCAGATGCCGATCTGGATCGGCATTATCTGGAGCCTCGAGTATTCCATCGGAGTGCGCCAGGCCTCCTTCCTCTATATCGAGGATCTCACCAGGCCCGACATGCTGTTTCCCTTTCCCTTCCATGTTCCGCTCCTGGGGGAATATTTCAACCTCCTGCCTGTCCTCTACGTCGTCCTCACCATGGTGAACCAGAAGATGCAGCCGCGTTCGGACGATCCGCAGGCGGCCGCGCAGCAGAAGATGATGGGCTTCATGATGATCTTCTTTGGCTTCATCTTTTACGGCTTCGCATCAGGCTTCATGCTCTACATCATGACCAGCGCGGCCCTGGGAATCGCCGAGAGCAAGATTATCAAGGCCCAGCTCGCCAGGGAGGATCTCGAGCTGGAAGGCAAGCCTGGAGGGGAAGACACCGCGGCGTCCGCGGGTCCTCTCTACAAGGCGAGAAACAAGTCGGCGGAGAAGAGCATCGTTCCATCTTCGGCGAAAAAGAAGAAACGTCGCAAGCGGTTCTAACGCCATGAGGCGCGACTGAAGGAGGCATCTTGCTGGAGGGCACCATTCTTGCCTGTGCTACGCCGCGGGGGAAGGCCGCGCGCGGAGTGTTGCGTCTCAGCGGCGCGGATGCGGTTGCTGCCGTCGGCAGGATCTCTTCCTCGTCTGCGGCCATTGAGGACTGTCCGGGCTACGGCGGAGTCGAGCTGCGGCTCGAGGTCGATGGGGGAGCTTTTGATGCATGGGCGGTCGTCTACAGGGCGCCGCGTTCCTATACGCGTGAGGATGTTGTTGAACTGCACCTGCCGGCCAGCCTGCCTGTGATGGGGATGGTCGCCCGGGCCCTTGTTCTCCAGGACGGCGTGCGCTGGGCCGGCCCTGGCGAGTTCACCCTGCGCGCCTTTCGCAGCGGCCGCCTCGACCTCGCCCAGGCCGAGGCCGTCGCCCAGGTCATCAGCGCTTCCGAGGAGGCTGAGCTGAAGGCGGCGCGCCGCGGTCTCTCTGGAGAGCTTGGTGATACTGTACGGCTCATCGCGGACAACCTGGTCGAGACCCTCGCCCTGCTGGAGGCCTGTATAGATTTCGCGGACGAGGATCTGCCCGAGATCTCAGGGGGGAGGCTGGCGCGGAAGATCGCAGAGGTCGGCGAGGCGGTCGACGAGCTGCGGAGGTCATCCTCACTGCGAATGGCCGCCCCGGGCTCTTTTCATTGCGTGCTGGCGGGCTATCCCAACGCGGGGAAGTCGAGTCTTCTCAATTCCATCCTCGGTCGTGGGGAGGCGCTTGTTTCCGAGCTTGCGGGAACCACCCGTGATCCGGTGCGTGGGACGAGCTCCGAAGACGGGGTCGATGTGACCTGGGTAGACCTCGCCGGGTGCGACTCGGGCAAGGAGAGATGCGAGCCTGCGGGGCTTGACAGGAACATGAGTCCCGAGACACGGGGGGCTGTAGAGAGGTTGACCAGCCTGGAGCTGGAGCATGCGGATGGAGTCCTCTGGCTGGTCGATGCTTCCGGGGATACCGCAGGGAGCATCGATGCCTTCAAGACGCTCGATGCGAAGGTTAAGCTGCTGGTCTTCAACAAGGTGGACCTGCTGGATGAAGCGGCGGGAAATCTTCTCGCCTCGAGCTATCCGGGAGCGCTGCTGGTCTGCGCGCTGGATGGGACAGGCCTCAGGGGGTTGCGCGCTGCCGTGCGGGACCTGGCCGGGGCCAACGGGCAGCCTGGGGCGTTGGGAGGGGAGCCCGCGAGATTCCTGGTGAGCTCGCACCAGGAGGCCGCTCTTCAGCTAGCCATGGAGGGGGTTGAGAGGGCAGGAGAAGCTCTTGCCACAGCCTCCGGGCTGGAGCTGGCGGCGGCTGATTTGCGCGACGCGTTGAGGAGCCTGGAGGACCTGGTCGGGGAGGTGACGCCCGATGATGTCCTCGATCACGTCTTTTCGAGCTTCTGCATCGGCAAGTAGGGGTAAAAAGCCCTGCTCCGATAACATTAACCTTTGCGCCACTGATGGTTGTGTGTTATTTAATGTACCCGTCCCAGAGGTAGTGGGACAGAAGTGAAGAAAAAAGAAGAGAATGTGATGAGGCACTCCGACTGCTGGGGCGGCCTCAGGTTAGTCAGCGTATCTTAGCGACCTTTCTAGGAGGCCGTCTTTGGGCCTTGGAGATCGGGCGTTTGCGCCGATTTTACAAGAGGAGCAGGTAGTCTATGAAGTGTCCCTTTTGCAAGAAGGACAACGACAGGGTTGTCGATTCGCGTGTAATAGGCGAAGGGCGTTCTATTCGCAGAAGGCGTAAATGTCTCACCTGCGACAAGAGGTTTACCACCTACGAGCGCATCGAGGCTGCTCCCCGTCTCGTGGTCAAGCGGGACCAGCGGCGTGAGCATTTCAACAGAGATAAAATTCTCCAGGGACTTCGCTTCGCTTGCAAGAAGCGGCCTATATCGGAGGAACAGCTCGAGGCGATAGCCAGCCGGGTTGAGGCCGAGGTCTTTGAGAAGTACGACAACGAGGTCAGCACTCGTTCGGTGGGAGAGCATGTGAGTGAAATTCTCAAAAATATCGACCAGGTGGCCTATGTGCGCTTCGCCTCGGTCTATCGTGAGTTTACTGATGTGGAACAATTCCACCAGACGGTAGAGCCTCTTCGGCGCTCGCAATCCGGCAGCGTATCCCCTGCGCTGGCGGAACAAAAAGATGAAGTCCTTGGCTGAGTGGTATTGAGCATTGCCCCCTAATTGTGTGACACTGTTGCGGGTCTCTACAGACAGACGAACCATCGCAGAGAATACGGCAGGGCCGGTGCGGCTCCTGCGCAATGTCATGAGAAAAATTCGCGAAGTGCGAAAGCGCGACAGCCGGGTTGTCCCTTTCGATCTTGATAAGGTTTCCGATGCGATCCACCGGGCGCAGCTCTCGGTGGGAGTGGGAGACAGGGCCTATGCGCGGGAGCTGGCGGAGGTCGTGGAGCACTTCCTCACAGCCGAGAGTGCGGGTGCCCGGCGTGATGGCGTACCCGACATAGAAGAAATCCAGGATGTAGTGGAGAAGGTTCTGATGGCGCGGCCGGATTGCGGCGAGGCGGCCAAGTCCTACATTCTCTATCGCAGGAAGCGTGAGCTTCTTCGTGAGACGCTCGAGGTGCGCAGGGAGCGGGAGGCCGGCCCCGGTCGCGCGGGTGAGGCCGGGGGATTGCCTTCGGTTGAGAAGACCGATGCTGGAGTTTCCGGCTGGAGCAAGTCCCGCATCACGGCGGCCTTGATCCGGGAAGCCGATCTTGATCCCGCGGTAGCTGAGGAGATCGCGGCGAGCGTAGAGGCCAAGGTGCTGCGGACCGGGATCCTGCTCATCTCTACAGCGTTGATCAGGGAGCTGGTCGACAACGAGCTCTTTGAGCGCGGCTATGATGCCAAGCTGAAGAAGCAGGCCCCTCTCAGCCTGCCGCGCTACGATATCGAGCAGCTGATCCGGGCCGAGGCCGGGCAGGCCCCGCGAGCCATCGAGAAGGGCATTGCCCGGCAATTGCTCCTGCAGTATTCGCTCGGGGAAATGTATTCGCCGGAGGTGGCCCGTGCCCATCGAAACGGCAGGTTCTATCTTCATAGCCTGGGAAACCCGCTTCGCCATTACAGGCTTCTGTCCGATTGGAACGAGGACCTCGGTGCTCGTTTGCCGGAGCTCCAGGAACAGGTCTCCAGGGAGATCCTGGTCAGCCGCGCTGAATCCTCGGGGTGGCGCCGGGGGATGTTTTCCAAGGGAACCGTCTTCCAGCTGGACTGCGCCGACCCGGGCTGCCTGGAAGCTCTCGGAACCCTGGTCGCAGCGGTACGTGCGGAGGGCTCCACGCCGGCGCTGGTCATCAGGCTCCTGCCAGCCGAGTGGGGAGAGCTATCTGTCCTGGCCGGCAGGTTGTGTGAGCTTGTCTCGGCGGGGGCTACGGTCAGCCTGTTGCCGCCTGGCTGTGGAGAATTCCCCGGCGGCGGCATCGTCGCGGGAAAGGTGACTCTCAATCTTCCCCGGGCAGCCTGTCGATCGGCGCGTGACTCCGCCGCGAGTATAGAGAGCGAGCTGGATGAGCTGGTTGATCTTGCGGTGAAGGGGCTTCTCGAGAAGACCCGTTTCCTCTCGAAGCTTCACTCCGGGGTCGAAGAATCCCCGGGGGCGCTTTCCGGAGGATTGGAGAATGAGGCTGTGGGCATTGTCGGCCTGGTGGGCCTGAACGAATGCGTCAGCTACCTGGCAGGCTCTCAATTGCACGAGTCTGCAGCGGCCCTGGACAAGGGCATCGAGCTGGTCGCAAGGATCGCCGCCAAGCTGGAGGCTGAGCAGGGGCGACTCGGCCTGAGGCTTGTACTCGAGGAGAGCCTCAACCGGGGTGAGCTCCTGCGGTTGCAGGAGATGGACGGGCGCCTCTACCCGGAATATGTCTCAGCCCTCGCAGAGGCGGGACACCTGTATACAGATGGAGTGCGGACTCGTGAGGAGGATCCGCTGAAGACCATCGAATTGGATGCCGTCCTGTTGAGGAGCGTTGTTCCCCGCGGAGGAGTCGTGGGGAAGGGAATGGACCTGGGCGAGCTGGGTCCGCGGAGATTCTCAGAGTTTCTCTCTGAGGCGCTGACGCTGTCCTTCCGAAAAAAACAGCCGCCGCTGGAGACAAGGAAAGATTCGGCTATTACGGAATTGAAGAAGTGAAAATCCGCCGCTGGCGGTGATGGTTCGAGGCGGACCATGCCAGGCGTGAACTTGAAGTGAAGAGAGACGGCCAAGGTGCATCTGAAGAAGATAGAACTCGTGGGCTTCAAATCGTTCGCTGACCGAACGAGCCTCGATTTCAAACCGGGTATCACTGGAATTGTCGGCCCCAATGGCTGCGGAAAGTCCAATGTCGTCGATGCCTTCAAGTGGATTCTTGGCAGCCAGTCTGCCAAGGGCCTGAGGGGGACTGAGATGATGGACGTCATCTTCGGTGGAACCCAGAATCGCAAGCCGCTGGGCTATGCCGAGGTCACTGTCGTTTTCGATAATACAGATCGGTATTTCGACATCGACTTCTCGGAGGTTGCCATCACCCGCAGGCTGTTTCGAAGCGGTGAGAGCGAATATCTCATCAACAAGAACCGCTGTCGCCTCAAGGACATCAAGAATCTCTTCCTGGATACCGGCTTTGGAGCGACCTCCTACTCGATTCTCGAGCAGGGGAAAATCGACGTTCTCCTGCAGGCGACCAATTCCGACAGGCGCGTGGTCTTTGAAGAGGCGGCCGGTATCTCGAAGTACAGGCTCAGGAAGGCTGAGAGTCTCAGGGCCCTGTTGCGGACAGAGGACAATCTTGACCGGCTCCAGGACCTCATCGATGAGGTCGGCAAGAGGGTTCTACGCGTAAAGGCCCAGGCCAGCAAAGCGAGAAGGTATCGGGCCTATGCCGAGCGCATCAAGGACCTGCGAGTGCGGATCGCCCTGGAGGCGTACCTTGGCTCACTGGATGAGGGCTCTAAGCTGACCACCAGCCTTGACGCGGTGCTTGCCCAGATCAGCGAATTAGAGCAAGAGCTCGAACGCCTGGCCGCCTCGATTGAGCTGAAGCGGGGGGAGCGTGAGAAGCTTCGCGGGAAGCTCCAGGCGGCGCGGGATGAGGTGGAGGGTGAACGCATCGCCCGTGAGCGGACGATGGAGAAGATCAACCAGGCTGATAAGCGCTATGTAGAGCTTGTTGAAGAAGAGAAAAACAGGAAGCGGGATCTCGAACAGACCATCGTCAGCTTGCGGCGGACGGAGAGGCAGGTGGAAGAAGAACGCCAGAAGCTTGGCCGGGTCGACTCGGAGATCGAGAGATGCCGGGCTCTGCTGACGAACACGAAAGATGAGCTGAAGCTTCGCCGCGAGCTGCTGGCAGAGTCCAGGGGAGTACTTGACGCACGCAAGGAGGGCCTGGTTGAGGGCCTCCAGGAGAGGGCGGCGACCTACAACCTGTTGGTGCAGACGGCGGCTGACCTGAATGCGATCGAGAAGAGGGAGGCCCATTACGAGGAGCTGATCATCCGGCAGGAGGAGGCTCTTGGACGCTGCGCGACAGGCGGTGGCGGTCTCAATAAGGAAACAGTGGAGAGCAACGCGGCGCTCGATCAGGTGGAGTCCGGACGCGAGAGGATCGCTCACGCCATGGGGGTCTTCGAGGTGCGCATCGAGGAGCAGGAGGCGAAACTTCGGGAGCTCCGCCAGGAATTGAATCGAGACACATCGAGGTTTGAGGCCTTGAATTCTCTGCAGGACAGCTCCGCTGTCTTCTCCCGCCGCTCGGGAGAGCTGGGCTCCGCCGCCCAGGTTCATGGGAGAGTAGGTTCGGTCATCAGCGCTGATGAGTCCTGTGCCATGGCGCTGGATGCGGCCCTGGGAGAGCTGCGCCATGCAGTTGTCGTGGAGGGACAGGAGGGGGCTCTCGAGTTGCTTGGCCGCGTGCGGCGCGAAGATGGCGAATCGGCCGGCATCATCTCGCTCGATCGGGTCGAGTCGCCCGACCTCGGCGTGCTGCCGAAGGTTGAGGGCGTGATTGGGATTCTTCGCGAGCTTGTCGAGGTCCAGCCAGGCTTCGAGAGGATCGCCGATCTCCTTCTTGGGGATGTCGTCCTGGTGAAGAACATCGAGACAGCCTTCTCTCTCGTCAGGAACGGGGCTGGAGCGTACCGGCTCGTGACCTCCAGCGGGGAACTGCTCGAGCCTTGGGGAGGACTCTCGGTTCCCGGAGCCCGCTCCGGCGGGGCTGTCGATGCGGCAGAGCTTGACAGCCTGAGCGGGTCGATCAGGACTCGAGAGGAAGAGTGCGATGACTTGAGCCGGAGTATTGAGGGCCACCGCCGGAAACTGGGGCAGCTCAAGCTGGCGTTGAAGAACAAGGATCGTTCGGCTGATGAGGTGAGGAGGCGGGTCCTGGTTTGCGAGGGAGAGGTTGCCCAGGCTGCGCGGGAGATTGAGAAGCTCGAGGGCGAGCTCGAGGTCAGTCGGCGTGAGTTGGAAGAGGTCAAGGTGGAGAGAGCCCGCAAGAGCTCTGTAGAAGCGGATTATTCCGGAGAGATCGCCCGCCTGGATTCAGAGTGCGCGGAAGCGGAGGATTCGATCGAGCGAATCGAGCTGGAGCTCGAGACCCTGTCTGCCAGGGCGGATGGGGCGAAAGATGATGCTTCGGAGGCGAGGGTCGCCCTGGGCAAGGTGGAAAATGAAGACAGGAATCTAAGGGAGTTCTTCGATAAGCATGTCAGGAACCTGGACGACCAGAAATCCAGGTGCGCTGATCTGCGCGAGGCCAGTCGCCTGAGCGAGGAACGAATCTCCCAGACCCGCAATGATCAGGTCGATTCGCGCGCGAGGCTGCTGGAGCTGGGCGAGAGAGAGACCGGTCTGGTCGATGAGCTCAATAAGTTTGACGAGAGGGAGCAGGCTCTCTCGCAGGAGGAAGATGCGATCCGCCGGCAATGCGAGGGTGTCCGGGCCAGGATCAGTGAACACACCGAGAGAAAGCAATCCATCAACCTGAAAGACCAGGAGGAGCGTCATCGCCGGGAGACGGCGCTCGATAGAATCGAGGAGGAGTACGGCCTCGATCTGAAGGCCCTGGTTGCGAATGCGCCTGACTGGGAAGCGATCGAGGAGGCCTGTGAGCCAGGGCCTGAGGTTGCCGGGGAACCTGTCGTCCAGGGTTGCGCGGAGAGCTCTGAGGTTCCCGCTGACCGTGAAGCGGGAGCCGGGCAGGCAGATGAGTCCGGGGTCCGGGAGGAAGACAGCCAGTCGATCGATGGGCCTGAGGAGCTGAGCGATGAGGAACGATTTCTCAAGCCCCTGCCGGATTGGGATGGCGCCGCGGCTGCAGAAGAGCTGAAGGATCTGCAGGGGAAGATGAGGCGGCTCGGAAACGTGAACCTCGAGGCGCTCGATGAGCTCCAGGAGCTCGAGGAACGCTACAAGTTCCAGATGGATCAGAAGACTGATCTCCAGGATGCCTCTGAAAAATTGCAGGCCGTCATAGCCGAGCTCAACACGAAGTGCAGACAACTCTTCCAGGAGACCTTTGACTCCGTCCAGTTGAACTTCAAGGACCTCTTTCGAAAGTGCTTCGGCGGCGGCCGCGCCGAGCTGGTCCTCGAGGAGGGGGTGGACATACTGGAGGCGGGGATCGACATTGTTGCCCGGCCTCCCGGCAAGAAGCTTCGTACTCTCGCGCTGATGTCAGGCGGTGAGAAGACGATGACCACCATCGCCCTGCTGCTGGCCATCTTCAAGTCGAAGCCCAGTCCATTCTGTATCCTGGACGAGGTGGATGCGCCCCTGGATGACGCCAATGTGAGACGATTCACGGTTCTGCTGGATGACTTCCTGGAAAATACCCAGTTCATCATCATCACCCACAATAAGGTGACGATGGGCCAGGCCGACACCCTCTACGGAATCACCATGCAGGAGCGCGGGGTGTCGAAGAGAGTCGCTGTTTCGCTGGAGTCTTACGATCCAGACGAGATGGAGGCTATGGCCACCAGCCACTCAGCCTGAGTTTCCCGGACCATCTGAACTTCCGAAAACAGCCGGCGGGGAGAAGCTTCCTTCCGGATGCTGGCGGAAGGGCCCTCTGGAGGCCGCAGGGAGCGCTTTTATCGGCGCTCAGGCCGGTTTGACGGTGTTCCTAACAGGCCATATACTTCTCTGGCGCTGGGTTTTGGGGTTTGTCAATCGCTAACAGGCGGATTGGCGGCAAGGGCAGTTATAACGGGCGAGCAGTCCGCGTAGCGCCTTCAACCGCGAAGAAGCTGTTGAATCAAGCGGATGTTGAACCATGCCAGAACACCTGGATCCCAATACTTTCGGGTCTCTCATGCCCGGCGGCGCCCGCCGGCGCGGGTTGCCGGATGTGCATTCGATGCAAACGCATTGTCCCGGGGTCCTGGGCGGGTCAAGCTCACTTGCGGTGGAGCTTCGCGCGGCTGTCATGGCGGCTGTTGAGTTGGCAGGACCTGTTCTCCTGATGGGCGAGGGGGGCGTTGGCAAAGAGCGAATCGCTCGTTTCATCCATGCGGGGTCAAAGACGGGCAACCTGCCCTTCGAGGCGGTCGATTGCTCGAGGTTTTTCGAGGATGAACTGGAGGGAGTCCTTCTGCAGCTCGAGGAGGGCTCCGCGGGCGGCACCTGCTACCTTTCCCGGTGCGAAGAGCTCTCCCTGCGATTGCAGGGCCGGCTTGCAGATTACCTGGAGGGAAGCTTCCCGATACGGCTCCTGTTTTCGAGCCCAAGGAACCTTGCGTCTTTTACCAGGGCGGGACTCTACTCTCGGCGCCTCTTTGAAGTCCTCAGCCGCTCTGCCATTACGGTCTCGCCGCTGCGCTGCAGGATGCGGGACCTTGGCAGCCTGCTCGATCACCAGGCCGGCGAGCTCGAGGTCTCTCCAGGGGGACGCGAGTTCAGCCCCGAGGCCTTCGGAGCGCTGGTCACCTACCCCTGGCCAGGGAACTATCTCCAGCTCGAGGCAGAGCTTCAGGGAATTCTTCGCGAGACGAAGGGGACGGTCGAGCTCCCTGATCTTCCAGCCGGGATCGCAGGCTTCTGGGTCGGTGGCGCCGAGGCCGCCGAAATGAACCGCCTCCGGCATCATCTCGGGACAGAGGTTGACAGGTCCTGGTTCTCTCGTCGGCTCGATTCCGAGCCAGGGAAGATGAGAGCCCGGCATCGCAATAGCGGGAGTTGAATATGTCGCAAAAGAGAAAAACAGGTAGCGGGGAAGATCGGGCCGGCGCGGTTCGCGTTGCCCATGCCGCCGAGGACACCTCTCCGGCAGCGCTCCCCTCGACTACAGCGCTGCTGACCGATTGCATCCTGCCGGGCATCCAGGGCGAGCCATTCGTCTCCCCGGGTCGATCCTGGCCGGACACCTGTCTCCTGCGCGGCGCCCTTGCCGAGGTCGAGGCGCCCCTGGCTATTGGCTCCATCGAGTCTCTCAGCGCCACCGCCACCGAGACGATTCTGCGGGAACGCACCAATGACTTCATGGCGGCTCTGCGTTGCAAGGCTGAATATCTCGATGAGCATTCGAGGCGAGTGGGGCTTCTCTCGGCTCTGCTTGCCGCGGACCTCGGCCTGTCGAGGGAGCAGTCCGCCGAGTTCGAGTGGGTCGGAGCTCTTCACGATGTCGGAAAGCTGGCTATTTCAGGCGAGGTTCTCAGGAAGCCCGGCAAGCTGTCGCACGAGGAATACGAAGAGATCAAGGCTCACCCTGAATATTCAGAGGCCCTGGTCGCGCCGCTCGCGCGCCTGCTGGATTGCGGCTGGGCGGCGGCGGCTGTTCGGCACCACCACGAGCGGATGGACGGGGGAGGCTACCCCGATGGGCTCGTGGGGGAAGAGATCCCGGTAGAGGCGAGAATCCTGGCGGTCTGTGACGCCTACGATGCCATGGCGGGTTGTCGTCCATACCAGGACAGCCTGGCTGAGTCAACGATTCGGAAAAACCTGGCAGCCGCTGTCGGTAGCCACCTTGACAGCGAAATCGTCGGCATCTTCCTGGGTAATCTCACCTATTACAGGGAGCGAATCTATACCAGTGCCTGAGCCCTCGTTTCGCGTTGACAAGGCTGCCGGGCGACCGGCCGGACGACGGCGAAGTGAGACTGCCCACTGCGGTCGAGTGGAGCTGGTCTGTGAGAGCGAGCGCATGAAGGAGATCATCTCGCTTGCCGAGCGGGTGGCGCCCACTGACACGACGGTATTGATCCAGGGCGAGAGTGGAACCGGCAAAGAGGTGCTGGCCCGTCACCTTCACCAGCGCAGCCCGCGAGCCGACGCGGACTTCGTGGCGGTCAACTGCGGAGCCCTCGCCGAGGCGCTGCTGGAGAGTGAACTTTTCGGCCATGAGAGAGGAGCCTTTACCGGCGCCGTCGAGAGACGCAAGGGTCTGTTTGAGCTCGCAGATGGCGGGACGGTCTTCCTCGATGAGGTGGGAGAGATGTCCTCGGCCATGCAGGTCAAGGTCTTGAGGGTTCTGCAATCACGCGAGCTTCGGAGGCTGGGAGGAACGACGCTGATCGATACGGATGCGCGGATTCTCGCGGCCTCCAATAAAGATCTCCACAGGGAGGTCAGGGAAGGACGTTTTCGCCTCGACCTCTACTATCGACTGAATGTCGTCCTTCTCGTCGTTCCTCCGCTTCGGGAGAGAATTCGGGATATTCCCGTTCTAATAGGGCAGTTTTCCCGAAGGCTGGCCGCTGCGGAGGGCATCGAGTTGAGAGCGTTCAGTCCCGGCGCCCTCGAACTGTTGGCGGGCTTCAGCTGGGAAGGAAATGTTCGCGAGCTGGAGAATGTTGTCGAGCGCCTGCTCCTGCTCTGTGAACGGCGAGTCGTCACCGAGTCTGAGGTTCTCGAACACACGAAGGGAATGATTCAGAGACGGTCGGGAGGGGCAGGAGCCGCATCCGTCGACAGCCTGGAGGAGGTCAAGCGAGCTCACGTTATCCGGGTTCTCCAGCGCAACGGCGGCAACAGGATGCTCACCGCCAGCCAGCTTGGAATCAACGTCAAGACCCTCTACAACCTCGTTCGTCGCTTCGAGATCGAGGTCTGAGGTCCGGAGGAGCCGCGGCTGCCAGGCTCAGATCGCCGAGGCCAGGGATAGCCCCAGTTCGCAGCCAAGCAGGTATTCCCCGATGTCGGCATACTCTCGCAGGGTGTGGGCGTTGTGCTGGCCGGCGCCTAACGTCACGGTTGGGATGCCCTTGCGGTTGAGCCAGTTGGCGTCAAGGCCGCCATTGGCGATGACCAGCCTGGGTTCGAGGCCGAGCTTCTTGACCGCCTCCTGCGTCTGGCGTACAACCGGCGAGTCGCTCTTCATCTCGAAAGAATGGTAGTCCCTTGCGATGTTGAACTTGACGCTCCCGCTTTCTCCCGCGGCGTTTTTAACCGAGGCGGCGGCCGCTTCAAATGAGCGGCGATAGGCCTCGGTGATGCGGTCGAGGAATGCCGCATCATGGCTGCGGCATTCGCCGCGGAGCACCATGAGATCCGTTACCTGGTTGGTGGCCTCGCCGCCCTGCATGGGGCCGACATTGGAGGTCCCGCTTTTTTTACCCTTTCGGACATCTCCAAAAAAACCTTTCGCGGCGATCTCGGAGATGGCCTTGCTGGTGATGAGGGACGCTGACACGCCGTCCTCAGGATGCACGCCGGCGTGGGAGGATATGCCTCGGACCTCGGCTTGCCAGCGATCGGCTCCTGTCGCGCCGATGATGATCGAGGCCGGGTCACCTCCATCGTAATTGAAGCCCATGGCCGGCTTGCCCAGGTCGCTGGACTTGACCTGCCTCGCTCCCCTCAGGCCAACCTCCTCGCCAACGGTAAAGAGGAACGTCAGCGGGGGGTGGGGGAGCTTCTCATGGAGGAGAGTCTCGACGATAGTCACCAGGCAACTCACCGCCGTACGGTTGTCGCCGCCGAGGGCCGTCCGGGTCCGTGGGACGATCCTGTTGCCGCGCCGGACGGGGACCGCTCCTTGGCAGAGCGGTACGGTATCCATGTGGCCGGAGAAGAGCCGGCGAGGGCCCCTGGTGGTGCCCGGCAGCTTGACGATCAGGTTGCCGACCTCGTAGCCGTCGCCAATTTTTTTATGGGCATTGTCGTGGCTCAGCCAGGATTTTTTGCAGCCGCATTCGATGAGCTTCGCAATGACCAGCGCTGCGACAGCGGCTTCCCCGCCGCTGGGGCCGGGAACCTTCAAGAGATCCATCAGGTGTCTGATGGCAAGAGCTCTCTTGATCATTCGAGGAGGCTGAAGGTGAGGTGTTGAGGCGCGTTGTCGCGAGTGATGGTCAGGCTGATGCTTCCGCCGGCCTGGATCTTGTCAATCATATCGAGCGCCTGGGCGCGGTAGTTGAGGGTGTTTTCTCCAGTGAAGTCCCACCGCTCTCCATTGATGAGCTCGATGGTGTCGCCCGATTCGAGTCCGACGACCGAGCGCAGCAGCGAGCCTTCCTTGACCTTGGTGAGCTCCAGGCTCTGGCTGTTATCCTTCTTGTTGGTCTTCACCCTGCTTCCGGCCAGCTTCAACTCCGGCAGCCAGTTGGTTTCGTTTTTAATAAAGTCGAAGCTCTGCTTCTGAATCTGCATGTACTTGACCTCGATGTCCGTCACCGAGATGGGGCGATGTGTGGCCTTGCGAAGCTTGCCGAGGACCTTGTTTTTTTCGATGGTGATCTTGTTGGCGGTCACCGGGGTTTGCTTCGCGCCTCCCTTGGGGGCGGTCAGCTGCTGGGGGGGGGCGGTGGTGATGATCGAATCGGGGATGAACTCTCTCGGGTCGGTGTCGGGGACCTGGTTCCAGGCGTAGAGTACGGTGACGCCGAGAAGGGCTACGCCGCAGATTCCGTAGATGGTCTTTTCAATTGTATCAAGCATGCTGAATGGGCTCTGTTCCAGAGGACATCAGGAATTCTTCAAGGTACCACTAGAGTACCCTGAGAAGAGGAGTTCGATAGTAAAGTATCGAAAAAACAGGCCTCAGCCTTGCTGCTTTTCCGTAATTTCTCGGATGCTAGCCGGTAGACCGATCTCTACTACATGTATTTGTCCGGTAATGTCAGGCCCTCGCCCCCGGAAGAACCCGGTTTTAGCAGCGGCGAAGGTGATGGTGTGGCTTGCCGGAGCGCAGCTTCCAAGGATTGTACCGAGCTGGCCATCGAGTCCTGTGGGGATGTCGAGGGAGATGATGGGCTGTTCACTCTGCGAGAGGGCCTCGACCCAGGCCAGGATGGAACCCTCCAACGGCCGGCTCAGACCGGTTCCCAGCAGGGCGTCGATCGCGGTAAAGCCTGCAGATCGTTCGAGGAGTCGCCCAGGCCCGGCCTCGCCGGGCGAGGAGGTCGGGATCCCCATTCGTTCAATCACGCCCAGATTGACGCCGGCATCCGATGCCCGGTCCAGGTTCTCCGGGGCAAAGCAGAGGCAGACCTCTACCGCGAAGCCTGAGTTGTACAGATGCCGGGCCACGACATAGCCGTCCCCGCCGTTGTTGCCGGGACCGCAAAGGATGATGAAGGGGGGAGGACAGTCCTTTTCGCTCAGCCCGGAGATGATCCTGGCGGCTCCCGCCCCGGCGTTTTCCATGAGAGCGATTCCGGGAATCCCGTATTCTTCGATAGCCAGGCGATCCCACTCACGAATCGTTGCCGGGTTTTCAGAGCGCATCTCTTTCATCCGATCGTGCTGAACCTTGCTCGGAGCCCCTCTATGATTTGCGAGAGGTAAAGACGGGTCTGTAGCGATAGTAGACCTCGAGGGTGAGCACATTGATCGCCGTCGAGTAGATCCGGCCTCCGCTTCGGCCGATCCAGCTGGGCTCGGGGTCCCAGCTGCCTGAGATGTGGGCATCCCGCCGTTGCAGCGGAAGGGACGTCCGCTGCAGCAGGATGTTCCACGCTTCCCAGGTCTTGCCTCCTACATTGAAGAGAGCCAGGGTCGCCGCGTACCAGTAGTAGTAGGACTGGTAGTTCAATTCCCAGTTGGCCAGCTTCTTTCCTTCCGGAGGATTCCCCTGGACCAGGTGCGCAATGGCCTTCCTGGCTCTTGAGTCGGAGGAGATACCGCCGCTGTAGAGATGGGAGAGGAGGGCGACGGCAACCATATTGGCCCCCTTGCGGCCGGCCTCCGGATCGATGTTGGCATAGATTCCATAGCCGTTCTTGGTGAAAGCGCGATTGATGAAATGGCTGACGTTCTGGCGGATCTTCGCGGGAATGCGAATGCCCGCCTTGTCCGAGGCTCGCAGGGCCATCACCTGCCAGCCAGTAATGGAGAGGTCGTTTCGACCGGTTTTCGCGGTGGTGTAGTCCCATCCTCCACCAGGTTGTTGGGAGGAGAAGGTGTATTCCAGAGCGTTCTCCAGGCTGTCCTTGTAGCCGGGGTCGCGGGTCATGGCGTAGGCCTCGGCGATGGCCAGGGTCACCAGGGCGTGATTGTAGAAATACTTGTCACCTGACGGGTAGAAGCTGCCGCTGCCGTTTTGCGCGTTTAGCAGGTTTTGCAGAGCCTTGGTGACGTGGCGGCGGTAGGGGCCCTCCTTATTGGGCGAGTGGCCCGATCCGAGGAAGGCGAGTGTCGCGAGGGCCGATGTTCCCAGGTCAAATTCCATCAATCCCTGTCCCTTGCACTTGGGATGATTGCGGCAGTGTCGCTGGTAATCTTTCGCATCCCAGCCGCCGTCGGAATCCTGGTGAGCCGCCAGCCAGCGGAGCCCCATGTCGACGGCGTTCTCGGTACGGCCGTTGCCTCCGTAGCGCTGCAGCGCCACCGTCTTGGCATCCCTCCCCCGCGAGCCAAGCGCTCCACCGCCAATCTTCGAGCCGCCTGCCAGGCCGGGCGGGGATGCGCCCAGTCCAAGCGGCGGAGCCTTCCTGAACTGTCGCAGGCTCCTCGTGTCCGGACTGCTCGTCTCTCTCTTCGGCTTCGGTCTGGGTGGAGCCTTCTTTTCTACCCGGGCGATTTCCTTTACTGGAGTTTTCTTTTGAGGCCTGGGCCTGACCGGCTTTTCGGCAGGCTTCTCAGGCACTTCCTTTTTCTGTTCTACGGGCTGCGGCTGATCTGTTTCGCCCGGTTTCTTTTCAGGCGGCAGCTTTTTCGGGGCGAGACGTATCGAGACGATGAACTCTCTTGGTTGTGGAGGAGTCGGTTTCTCAAAGAGCCAGGAGATCAGGAGCAGGCCGATGGTGAGATGGAAAACAATTGAAGCGCTCATGGCCAACAGGCTCGTCAGCTTCGGGTACCTGCGGCGGAAGGAAATCTGTTGGAGTGGAGCCAGGTTGGGGGAGCGGGGATGGCCCCTTGGCGGTCGACGGGAAGGTCTACGCTTAAGATCACTCCTCTTCAATGAAGAGAACAGTCGGGAGAAGAACTCCCGTTCGCGTTCGAAGAGGATTTTAAAGCTGCGTGACATCTTTCAGGATGGGCCTGGCGGGTTGCTGTTGAAGAAATAATCTTACATCACGAATCTTCTACTGCATTGTAAGCCATCTGTTTCGACTCTGCCCACATTTGCGGGTTAGGGGCAAGTTGGGGTCCTTATGAACCCGGCAGCTTTCGTACATCTTTTTGGCAGGTGGGGCGAAATGGATACACTTACGCGCCATTTTTGCAGTCGAAGTCCCGTAACTGGTCATCCAGCTTCCCATAAACTGTTTAGGTTATAATGCTTAGTAGAAGATTATCTAAATTGCGGATGCCGGAACGGCAATTGCGAGATGTGTGTATCCCGATGGCCTGACCTTAAGGGTTTTAGCCGGAATGGAGCCCCGCAAGTTTAGAGTCTTACATGCTTTCAGGATCTGGAGTCACTGCTTTGGCCCTGGGCCAGCTTCCGGTTCTTTCTAAGGAAAAGGGGGTTTTCAAACTCATAGTGGAGAGTTAACATCTACTACTTGGTGTGCATTCCTGATTTCTTGCGGCGTCCATTTGTCGTGTGGGAAAAACAGGGTCTTTGGTGCATGCCTGAATAGACCAGAAATAGAAATATCTTCTTTATTACTCCCTGACTGTTTCCTGGGATTTTCCGGTTCAGGTAAGAACCGACAGATCCTGAGAGGGAAGATGTTTAGAGACCTCTGACGGGAAGCGATTCCTTTCGGACGCCCTCTTTGCTGAAGCCCGATTTCTTGAATGGGAAATGGAAACGGCAGTTTGGGTAAACTTTATAAATCCGTAAGAAATGGCAGTTTACTGCCGGCAAGTAGCTGAAAAAGGAGTCTGGGGTATCCATGAACCGGAATAGCCTCTTCATTATCATCGCCCTATTGGGGGCTTCTCTCTTCGTCGGGGGGTGCGATCTCTCCTGGGACCAGTCGAATAGTGGAGGAGGGGGCTTCCCTTGGGAAGAACCGGATCCCGTGATCGGTGACCTTACCGCCTGCGTTTTGCTCAATTACGAGCGCGTAGGGGTGGGCAACGATGAGGATCCCCTCTGCCCGGGAACCATTATCCGTCTCAACGGATTCAATTTCGCCGATGAGATCGAGAGCCACCAGGTTCTCTTCTCCGGAGGCAACGGAGCGATCGAAGGCATGCCGCTTGACGTGGTCAATCTTCGCGTGGATGCAAACAGCGCCACCGTTGAGTCCTATCTCGAGGTCATTGTCCCCACTGGCGTGACCTCTGGTAATATCGAGATGCTCTGCCATGGCGTGTCGGCCGGGGCCGTCGGTTTTGACGCGTGTCCCTCTATCTACGCCGTTACGCTCGGAGCGAATGAAGAGGATGAATATGTTGTCTACATACCGTTGCTCTCACGCTTCCAGGAGAACAGCCGGGTCAACATTTACGGTATCAATCTCACCGACGTAGCCTATCTTGATCTGGATGATGGCGGCGGCAACACCGCCCGCGTGCCTGCGAGCACCTTTATTCGTAACCAGGCCACCGGGGCCTTTGTTCCCGGCGGCGTTCCTTCCGGCTATGAATCCTTTTCATTCGTTCTCAATCATGGGGCCACGGGCAATAACAACTTCTCTTTCCCTTTCGCTTTGCCGCGGGAGAATCTCGGCATTGTCGCCAGGAGCAGTTCTGGCTCTTCGAACAGGGTAGAGATCCCGGTCGCCAATGAGAACCTCATCGAGGTCATCGGTGCGGTTGTCAACGGAATGCGAGGCCCCACCGGGATCGCGACCGGATCCGTCCGAATTGACTACACCTGCTACGAACTGGTGGTCGATGCATCCTATACCATGGAGTTTGAATGGGCTGTTGACAATCCCCTCGGGGAGCTTGAGTGGCAGCCGGCGAAGCCGCGCGACGAAGATCCTGCGAACGACGGCAAGTTTGAGATTACCTGCGGAACGATTCAGCATAAGTACCTCGGTAAGCGCATGCTGCCTTCCAGCGGCCTCCATCGGACCTTCGTATGGGACGCCCAATGCGATCCTCTTTTCAGGGACTTGAATGAGACTGTCGAGGCCGGCATCTCTCCCCCGAGACACTGGACGGTTCATTTCCGGGTTCGTCCCGTTCCCGATGCGGGTGACCGTGATTTCAATTCGCATACCTTCATGGCGCCCTCGTTTATCTATTACTGGCTCGAAGATCGCCCGGAAGATCCGGTTTCCGACTGGAGATCCGCTGAGATCACGGAGTCGTTCGATAACGATACCAACCTTGACAGGAACGAGACCGATGCCAGCTGGGGCGCTCCCTACAACCCCGGGCTTCTCGAGGGCCGGACCTCGACAGATGATGACTACCAGTTTGGCCAGGGCCTTGCCCAGGTCGACCTGGAGGTACTGCCGACGGAAAATTTCCTCGATCCTGATACGATCACCGGCCAGTACTATCTGATCGATACCGATCGTCTCAATGTCACCCATATTCTTCTCAGGAACGTCGCTCTCGAGGGCGAGCCCGCGGTCATAGTCGAGGAGTCAAGTACCTTCATTCTGACTGATGATGGCACTCCAGATGGAAACAGGGTGGGTAATCCTGGAGAAGAATTCGGCGAATTCCACTTCGCCAATTTCACCATCTCCCCACAGACCACGGTCTTTGTGCAGGGGGTCGAGCCCCTGGTGATTCGCTGCTCTGGCGGCGACAACAGCGTTTCCGATACCGACCCGGTCTTTACCATCCTCGGTCTTCTTGATCTCAACGGAGGCGCCGGAGCGGATGGTTCACTTGTCGGCGGTTCCGGAGGCGAGGGAATTGCTGGCGGCGGTGAGGGCGGAGATGGAGCTCTCATGCAGCTCACTGGAGCGACCTCAGCGGCCGTTCAGCTTCTCGAGCCTGCCACGGACGGCGTTAACGGCGGCGGCGGCGGAACGACCCCGGCTGCGGTCAACCCGGACACGGCCCGCAACTCAACCTTTGCCGGCGCGCCTGGAGGCGGCGGCGGGCATCGCGTTCGCGGTGGCGACGGTGATTACGGAACAACGAACATTTCAGGTTTTATCCAGCCGCGTGTAGGCAAGGGAGGAGTTGCTCGAGGCAACGCTCTGCAGATTCCCCTCACCGCCGGCTCCGGCGGCGGCGGCGGTGGCGCCAGTCTTTCCCGCGTTTCCATGGGTGCTGAGTTCGCCTCGACCGGCGGCGGCGGCGGTGGCGGCGGAGGTGGAGCCATGCGGCTTACCGCCCGCGGCAGCGTTGTCGTCATCGGATCCATCCTGGCCAATGGCGGCGCCGGCGGTTCCGGCAGAGTCCCCCCTGGAGAGGCGCCCGCGGGCACCACGAATGGTGGGGCAGGAGGAGGCGGCAGCGGTGGTTCGATTCATCTGCGAGCCACGGGCTCCGTCGATGTCACCAGCTGTGACAGCCTTCAGGTAAGGGGCGGCGCGGCCGGCAGCGGAGGCCCCTCCAACGGGCAAAACCGCTCGGGCGGCTCAGGAACTGGAGGCGACGGGTTCATTCGTCTCGAGAGCGGAACTGGAGGAACTCCTTTCTGCATGACCTTGCAGGCCACGACGCGTCTCACCTCGACCCTGAGCGGCTCCAATAACCGTAACCAGTCGATCCGCGTGCAATCTACCCAGGCTTTCCCGTCTGCGGGATTCGTCAAGATTGAGGAGGAGGTCATTGGCTACGGCGGAAAGACGGCAAGTACCTTCACAGGTCTTACCCGGGCGGTCCAGGGCACGAGAACGTCTCACTCCTCGAATACGATGGTATTTGTTTATCCAAGCACCATCGAGCCAGCCACAGATCCCGCTGTGCTCGAGAACGGAGGATTTATCGAGGCTTCTGAAGAGCCCTCCTTCGGTCGCGGCAGAGATGGAGTGGTTCACCTTCGGTTTATCCAGAGTCTCGATCCGAATACTGGAGAGATCCTTCTGGACGAAATCACGGGTCGTCCCATCTCGGTCTGGACTTTCGATACAACTACGAGCATCCTGCGCTCCCCTGTTGGAAATATCGTCAAGGAAACCCGGGAGTCGGATCTCAATCCCGGCTTCCTGGATCTCTCGGCGCTCATTATCGACGAGGATGTTGTCCTGAGGGCGACAGGTCCCAACCCGTTGACCATCTCGGTAAAAGACTATGCCGAGATCGCCGGGACGATCGATACATCCGGCGGCGTCGGCGGCGCGCTCCGCTTTATCGGGGGAGGAGAGACTCCCCTGTTCGGTCTTGGCGGCGTACCCGGAGCCGGCGGGGGCGGTGGCGGTGCGGGCGGAATGATATCCCATGCAGATGGCAACCCCAACAATCGCAGCGCGGGAAATACCCAGGTAACCCGAGGAGAGGCCTCGGTCCTTCCGAACCTGATCACGACTCTCAATGGTCTTCCCCTGGTTTTCAGGCCGGGATTGCCGAACATTGATGGCTCCACCGGCGGCGGCAGCCTCCCAGGACGGACCTGCGGCTTCGACTGCTTCGAGTCCGGCGGCGGCGGCGGCGGCGGTGGAAATCGCCAGGCCGGCCAGGATGGAGATGTCAAGCTCCTGCCGGGTAACGGAGGCCTTGCCGGCCAGCTCGCCGGCCAGGGTGGCGACACAGTCAACTTCCCCAACCAGCGCCTGACGCTGCTTGGACAGGCTCCCCAGCTCGCCCTTGTTGGCGGTATGGGCGGCGGCGGCGGCGGCGGCAGCGCCAATATCAGCCGAGCGTACCGCAACGAAAGCATCATCGGTAATTACCCCTATAAGGGAGAGGCCCTCTACGCTCCGGGTACCGGTGGCGGAGGAGGTGGAGGAATCCTCCATATCGTTGCGCAGGATCTCTACCTGCGTTCGAGCGCGCGGCTTGTGTCTCGCGGAGGAGATGCCTATCAGTCCCTCGATCTCGCCGGAAATGGCGGTGCCGGGGCGGGCGGGACGATCTTCCTGCAAGTTCAGAATACGATTACCCTGGAGAGCGGAGTCCAGTTTGACGTGACCGCGGGCCAGGCCAACCAATTGCCTCCCTTCTTCTCCAGCGGTGTCCGTCTCTACGAGGGCAATATTCGAGCCGCGTCGACGAATACCGCCCCGGCCCTTACGGGTACGCCTTTTGGCGGCCTGGGAGGTCCCTCTTCAAATGGCCGAATTCGTATCGAGTACTCGCCTTCTTCGAGAATTCGCTCGCAAGGTGTGAACCCGAGTGTGACGACCGGCCCGTTCCTGACCGACATCGTCGAGTCCGTCGCGGTCTCGAAGATCTATCGAATCGGTGTCGGCCCCGGCCGCGCCGCTTCGAATCACGCGCTGCTTCTGGATGGAGCCCGAGTGGACTACAATACCTTCCAGCAGCCTCCCGGAACCCGGGCCATTGTCGTCTGGGAAAGCGCCGGCGAGAGTCTCGATGTCCATGGCCAGGCTGGCGAACTGACAGGCTTCGTGCGGGATCCGCGCAAGCTGGAGGGGACGAGGTACGTACGGTTCCGAGTCTACTTCCAGTCGAAGTACGGCACCGGAGAGACCCAGTCCATCCAGAGCCTGAGTCTTCCATTCAGGTTGGACGAGGCTGGCTGTCTGCCGTTCGGATTCTGATCCCAGGGCAGGCGGCTGATCTTCTCAGTCGGGTTCTTCTGTCGGCTCTTCGGCCGAGTCGAGCAACGCATCGACAAAGCCGTCGGGCTCGAAGACCTGGAGGTCGTCTATCTGCTCACCTACACCGACAAATTTGACTGGAATCTGCAGGCGGTTGTTGATGGCGATCACGATCCCGCCCTTGGCGGTTCCATCAAGCTTTGTCAGGACGATCCCGCTGATGTCAACAGCCTCGAGGAAGTTCGAAGCCTGCGTCAGGGCGTTCTGGCCCGTGGTCGCATCCAGCACGAGGAGTGATTCGTGCGGGGCGCCGCTGATCTTATTGTCGAGAACGTTTCGAATTTTGGACAGCTCCTTCATCAGGTTGACCTGGGTATGGAGTCGACCCGCCGTGTCCACGATCAGGTAGTCCGCGTCGAGTTCCACCGCCCGCTCCGCGGCTCTGTAGGCTACCGAGGCCGGGTCGGAGTTTGCCTCCCCCGTGACGATCTCGATGCCGAGCCTCTGGCTCCAGATGGTCAGCTGCTCGACCGCGGCCGCTCGAAAGGTGTCGGCCGCTGCCAGGATGACCGTCTTTCCTGAGGAGGTGAGCCGGTTGGACAGCTTCGCGATGCTGGTGGTCTTGCCGGTTCCGTTGACTCCTGAGACCAGGATCACGGTCGGCTTCGTCTCGGCCTGAAGGAGGCTGTTGTCACGCTTTTTGAGGTTGTTCTTCAGGAGATTCTTGAGATAGTCGCGAACTTCTCCGGACTGGGTGAACTTGTTTTCCTTCCAGGCGGAGCGGAGGCCTCCCTCTCCGTCGATCAGCTCGGCTACGGTCTCCGGGCCGAAGTCGGCTGCGTAGAGGCCGGCCTCGATCTCATCGATCATGCCCTCATCGACTTTTCCTCCAAGGCTGAACAGTCCGGCGATGCTTTTTCGGGTCTTGGCGAGCCCCCTGCGCAGGATGGACCAGGCGGACAGTTTTTTTTCTCCAGGTTCCTTCTCTGGTGGGGGAGATTCCTGCGGCGGCGGGGGGACGGCTTCAGCCGGTCGTTCAGGCTGCTCCTCTGCCGCTGGAAGTTCCGCGGGAGGATCGGCTGGCTTTGCTGGGGGGATCTCCTGCTGCCCGGTTTCGGGCTCTTCCTTCTTGCCGGATCTCCAGCGCTTGAACCATGCCATCTCTCAGGCCTCCGAATCGTGGTTGTTTTCTTCTCCAGGCGAGGATTTTCGCCCGGCTGACATCGTCTGGTAGATCTTGTCCAGGACGCCGTTGACGAAGGCGCCGGATTTTTCCGTGGAGAATTTTTTCGCCAGCTCGACGGATTCGTTGATGGCCACCTTGGGCGGCACCTCGGCCATCTCGAGGAGCTCGTAGAGCCCCAGGCGAAGGACTGCGCGGTCGACGGCGGCGATTCTTTCGAGCTTCCAGTTGTCGGTCACCTCTGTGATCCTGGAGTCAAGCTCCTGCTTGTTTTCCAGGACCCCGATTACCAGGGCGCGTGCGTAGTCGCGCTCCCCCTCGGCCGCCTCGGCAAGCAGCTCATTGAGGTCTTCCTTCTTGCTGCCCGTCAGATCCTGCTGGAAGAGCGCCTGCAGGGCGATCTCTCGGGCTATGGTTCTGTTTCGTTTAGGCATCGGGTGAAAGGCTCCTCTTCAATTCCGCGTACAGGGTGGCCATTTCCACAGCCGCGATGGCCGCCTCGGTCCCCTTATTCTCGTCATTGGGCATGGCCCTTTCGCGGGCCTGCTCTACATCGTCGGTCGTCAGCACCCCGTAGATGACCGGGACAGGACTCCGAGCCGCCAGGTGGGCGATTTCCCGGGCTGATTCGCCGGCAACGTAGTCGAAGTGAGGGGTCGCTCCCCGGATCACCGCTCCGAGGCAGATGATTCCATCGAAGGAGCCCTCGTCGATGAGCTTACGGGCGATTCCTGGTATTTCGAACGCGCCGGGAACCTGGTAGAGCTTGATGGCGTCTTTCGCTGCTCCAAGCTCCATGAGCCGGCCTGTCGCTCCCTGGATCAGGTTGTCGACGATGAAGTCGTTGAAGCGGGAGGCGACGATGGCAAAGCTCATTCCGCCGGCATCGGGTTTGCCTTCATGATCGGCCATTTCTCTTCAGCCTCCTCATTCCCATTCGATCGTGGATGGAGGTTTGGAGGAGATGTCGAGAACGACTCGATTGACGCCATGGACCTCGTTGCAGATACGGGAGGAGATGGTGGAGAGGATGTTCTGGGGGAGGTGGATCCAGTTGGCCGTCATTCCATCGAGAGATTCGACAACCCGGAGAGCCACTACGTTGTCATAGGTTCTCTGGTCACCCATGACGCCAACGGTCTGTACAGGGAGCAGGACTCCAAAGGACTGCCAGATGCTCGGGTAGTTTTCCCACTTCTCGATCTCTTCCTGGATGATGGCGTCAGCGTTGCGCAGGACCTCGAGGTTTTCCGCGTTGACCTCGCCAAGAACCCTGACAGCGAGTCCGGGGCCGGGGAAGGGCTGGCGTTCAAGGAGCTCTGGCGCGAGTCCGAGCTCCTTGCCGATCTGGCGGACTTCATCCTTGAACAGGCTCCTGAGGGGCTCCACCAGCTTGAAGCCGAGTTGATCAGGCAGGCCGCCGACATTGTGGTGACTCTTGATGGTTGCCGAGGGACCTCCTATGGGGGAGAGGCTTTCGATGACGTCGGGGTAGAGTGTGCCCTGGGCAAGGAACTCAACATCGTCAATCCCGTCTGCTTCGTCTTTGAAGACATCGATGAAGGTGTTTCCAATTCGCTTGCGCTTCTCCTCGGGGTCGAAAATTCCGGCGAGCCTTTCGAGGAAGAGATCTGTCGCGTCGACGACGCGCAGGTTGAAATCGTAGTTGTCGGTGAACATGGTCTTGACCTGCTCACGTTCATTTTTTCTCAGGACGCCGTTGTCGACGAAGATGCAGGTCAGCTGGCCTCCAATGGCCCGGTCGAGCAGGAGCGCCACCACGCTGGAGTCGACTCCGCCGGAGAGCCCGAGCACCACGTTCCTGGACCCGATCGTCTCTCTCAGCTCCGCAGTTTTTTCATCGATGAACCTGCTGAGGGACCAGTCTCCGCTGCATCCGCAGATTGGGAAGAGGAAGTTCTGAAGAATCCTGGATCCCTCGGGAGTATGCGTCACCTCGGGGTGAAACTGGATCCCCCGGAAGTTGGATTCCCGGTGCCAGATGCCGGCGTGGGGACAGTTCTCCGTTTTCGCAGTGGTCTCGAAGCCATTCTCGATCTCGGTGACCCGGTCACCATGGCTCATCCATACCGTTGTCAGGGAGCTCACTTCGTTGAACAGGGGGTCTTCCGCGCTGACCTCGATCTCGGTCGCTCCGTATTCCCTGTGGTTCGCGGCGACCACCTTGCCGCCGAGAAGCTCGCAGCCAAGCTGCATGCCGTAGCAGATTCCCAGGACCGGGACATCCAGATCAAAAATGCCTGGATCACAGCGAGGAGCCTCTTCCTCGTAGACGCCCGATGGGCCGCCGGAAAGTATGATTCCCTTGAGCTGATGACGAGACAGTTCCTCGCAGCTCGTATCGTATTTGAGGATCTCGCAATAGACGCGATGCTCCCGTACGCGACGGGCGATCAGCTGCGTGTATTGAGAACCGAAGTCTAATATTGCGACAAATTCAGGCACGAATTTAAATCCAGATAGATCATTGAAAGGCAGCCAGACGGCTGGCTGCCAAGGAAAAGATACCCTAGCGGGAGACGGGTCGGCAAGGGTATGGGTTATTGCCGGTCACGTCCGCCTTCGCGAAAAGGCTCATCGTAGGCCATCAATCCGTGGACTCCGCCTTCGCGCTGGGCTGAGGGCGTGCGTCGCTCGAAGCGGAGCTCATCGTTCTCCAGGGCAAGGTGAAGGCTCTCGACCGTGCTGTACCCCATATCCTGGAAGGACTGGCGCAGGCTCTGGGAGAGGTAGGGGAGCAGGTCATAGACGGAGCCCTTGTCGACGACCAGGCCGGAGACTCCCTGGGCGACCTTGATGTTCTTATTGGAGTACATATAACGCTTTCCTCCGCCGCGCTCCATCGCCTCTACGGAGGCCATGCCCCGGTACTTCTTGACCCGGATCCCATCTTTGTAGAAATAGTCTCCCGGCGTTTCCTGCGTTCCGGCGAACATCGAGCCCATCATCCCAACATTGGCGCCAAGGGCCAGGGCCTTGCCGAGGGCTCCCGTATTGTTGATGCCGCCATCAGCGACAACCGGGACTCCGCGGGTTCTGCAGTACTTGGCGCATTGGTACACGGCGGTAGCCTGGGCACGGCCAACAGCCATGGTGTCCTGGGTGATGCAGATGGAGCCGGGTCCCATGCCAATGCGGATGCCGTCCGCTCCCGCCTTGATGAGGTGTTCGCATTGCCTCGTGGTGACCACGTTGCCGGCCAGGACGTCGACTTCCGGGTAGGCTTTCTTGATTTCCTCGATCATCTCGATCTGGAAGACCGAGTCGCCTTGCGCCGCGTCGATAACGACGAGATCGACTCCAGCGTCGACCAGGCCATCGAGACGCTCGCGGTCGGCAAGCTGGGTCGAGATGGTCGCTCCGACTCTCAGCTGCTTGCTCTCGTCCTTGCTGGCCTCCGGATAGTCCCGGTTCTTTTTGAGATCGGTTCGCGAGACGAGGGATATCAGGCGTCCCTCGCTGTCGACGATGGGTAGCTTGCCCTTCTTTGATTCGCGCAGGATGTTGTTGGCCTCGCTCAGGGTCACTCCTTCGCTGGCGGTTACCAGGCTGGTGACCATCACCTCTTCGAGGAGGCGTCCACGATCAGGCTCGAAGTCGATGTCGCGGTTGGTGACGATTCCTACCAGCTTGCTCTGCAGGGTGCCGTCTTCAGTAATGGGAATTCCGGAAAATCCCTGCTGGCTCTGGATCGCGTCGATATCCGCTATGGCATTCTTCGGGCTGAGGACGACCGGATCGGTAATAAAGCCGTTTTCAAACCGCTTGACCTTGGCAACCTCAGCCACCTGGGCTTCGGGAGTGTTGTTGTAGTGGATAATCCCGATTCCGCCAAGGAGCGCCATTCCAATGGCCATCTGGCTCTCGGTGACGGTGTCCATCGGCGAGCTGCAGATGGGGTTCTTGAGGGCAATTCGGCGGGTGATGTGCGTCGAGAGTTCGACGTCCGACGCGGCGAAGTCAATATGTCCGGGCAGAATGATGAAATCGTTGTAGGTCAGGCCATCCCCTCTTTCAAAGAGGATGCCGGCAGTCTCCCCGTCCAGATGCATATTTCGCTCCCCGAAGTCTTCTCTCAAGGATGATTGCCTTAAGCACCAACATGAGAGCCTATAGTCACTTAAGGAAAATTCAATCGGATAAGTATATGTGTGCAGTAAGAGAAATCAAGAACAACTCGCCACACTGTTTGACGTATTCGTTCGCCTGCGGGCGATGCCACGGGGCTGTCGGGTTAGGTCGAAATACGCGTCGGCCGGGTTGTGCCGTGCGGCTCGCCCGGAGGAGTTTTCCCCTGGGGCGGGATCGCCGGACCGGGAGGCGTCCCGATCGGCCCCGCTCGGGTCGGCTCAAAGGTGTCACATTCGCCTAATAGTGTTTGACTGGCAACAGGGGTAATTTTATCATTCCTCAGACTTGAAACCCTTCCACCCTATTGGTTTACGGAGCCTCGGCTGTCTATAACGTGATGAGACCTGTCCGGTTTTTCCGGGGGCTTGGGTGGTTCAGGGTGTCGAGAGCAATTCACGATCCAATATTTACCGTCTGCGGAATACAGACAGGCTTTTTCCCCGGGCGGCTGTTTTGCCCTGCGGGAAAGGGCGGCGAAAGGTAGAGATGAGCGAATCAGAACCCCCCCCCGAATTAAACGACGATGAAGTTGACCAGGTCGACAAGATGGAGGCTGCCGAGGAGAACCTGATCGATGGCGGTGATCTCGAGGCGGTGCAGAAACTCCGTGATGCCTATGACCGGATTCGAGCTGAGCTTGGCAAGGTGATCGTTGGCCAGGAAGAGGTACTCGAGCAGATCCTGATTTCTATTTTTGCCAGGGGGCATAGCCTCCTTGTCGGTGTCCCTGGTCTTGCTAAGACGCTGATCATCTCGACACTCGCGCGATGTCTCTCCCTCTCTTTTTCGAGGATCCAGTTTACGCCGGATCTCATGCCTTCGGACATCACCGGTACCGAGGTAATCCAGGAGGACAAGGGCACCGGCGAGAGAAACTTCAGGTTCCTCCAGGGGCCTATCTTTGCCAATGTGATTCTCGCGGATGAGATCAACAGGACGCCTCCCAAGACCCAGGCGGCCCTGCTGGAGGCGATGCAGGAGCGTCAGGTTACGGCCGGTGGAACTAAACATGAGCTCGAGGAGCCCTTCTTCGTTCTTGCGACGCAGAACCCGATTGAGCAGGAGGGTACCTACCCGCTTCCCGAGGCGCAGCTTGACCGCTTCATGTTCAATATCTTCGTGGATTATCCGACCGAAGATGAAGAGGTCGAGATCATGAAGAGAACCACCGTCGGGCAGGATGTGACTGTTGAAGAGATTCTCGACGGCGACGAGATTCGTGAGCTGCAGGAGATCGTGAGAAAGGTGCCGGTTGCCGACGAGGTGATTCGCTACGTGCTCAGGTTGACCCGGGCGACGCGGATCAATAAGGATGAGGCGCCTGAATACATCAAGGACTGGCTTGCCTGGGGCGCTGGGCCTAGGGCATCGCAATACCTGATTCTGGGGGCTAAGGCCAGGGCGGTTCTTTACGGTCGTAACCACGTCTCGGCTGAGGATGTCCAGGCTGTGGCCTACCCGGTCCTGCGCCACAGGATTCTCACCAACTTTAGCGCCGAGGCTGAGGGAGTCAGCCCCGAGACGATCATCGCCCGTCTGATCGAGGATACTCCCGTTCACGATACGGGTGCCGCCGGGGCCGCCGCGAGCAGTTGATGGTTTTTGCCGGAGCGCAGGGCGCTCCGACTGGACGAGATGCGCCGTTGGCGCGCTTCATTTTCAACGGATTGCAGAATAGGGGAGAGATGATTGGCTGCTGATTCGCCTTCCAAGTACCTTGATCCGAAGGTCCTCAACGGGATCTCCAGGCTGGAGCTCAAGGCCCGGCTTATCGTCGAGGGGTTCATCTCGGGACTTCATCGCAGCCCGTATCACGGCTTCAGTATCGAGTTCGCCGAGCACCGGGAATATGTCCCCGGGGATGATATTCGCCACATCGACTGGAAGGTCTTCGGGCGCTCTGACCGCTTCTATATCAAGCAGTACGAGGAGGAGACCAATCTCAACACCCATATCCTCCTGGACGCATCGGAGTCGATGAACTATTCCTCAGGTGAAGTCAGCAAGTTTGATTACGGAGTGATGGTGGCGGCCTCGCTGGCTTACCTGCTTCTGCGCCAGCAGGATGCCGTTGGGCTGGCTCTCTTTGATGACAAGGTCCGCGACCAGGTAGGCGCGCGGTCCACCGGATCCCATCTCAAGACCCTGCTGGAGGTGGTGGAAAAGCCAGGGCTGAAGGAAAAGACCGATCTCGGGGTTATCCTGCACCAGTTTGCCGACAGGATCAGCCGCAAGGGGCTGATCGTAATCATCTCAGACATGCTCGATGATATTGAGCATATTGAGCGAGGTCTGAAGCACCTGCGCTATTGCAATCACGAGGTGATTCTCTTCCACCTGCTCGACAAGGATGAGCGAACCTTTCCATTTCAGAACATGACCATGTTTGAGGGGCTGGAGGGCATGGAGGATGTGCTGGCGAATCCAAGGCTCCTGAAGGAAGCCTACCTCGGGGAGCTGGAGAAATTTCTCAGCAGGCTGAGGAGGGTCTGTCGGAACAATCGTTTTGATTATGTGGCCCTGGATACCAGCGACCATCTCGACGTGGCCCTCTCGACCTACCTGGCCAAGCGTACGGGGAGCTTGAGACGGTGAGCGGAATCTTCCTCAATTCAGGTCTGCTTTGGCTTGGGGCTCTCGTCGGTGTGCCGATTCTCATCTACCTGATCAATCGCCAGCGCTTTCGCCGCCGCAAATGGGCTGCGATGGATTTTCTCCTCAAGGCGCTGAAGAAAAGCAGGCGAAGACTGCAGATACAGAATCTCCTCCTCCTTCTGATCCGCTGTCTCATCCTTCTTCTGCTCGTGCTGGCCGTCTCCCGTCCGGTTCTGCATTCCAATTCGCAGGCGTTCTCCAGCGAGGGGAACAAGAACTGGATCTTCGCCATCGACACTTCCTATAGCATGGAGTACGTGGATGGTGCATCGAGCCTGCTGGACAGGGCAAAGCAGACTGTCCTGGATGTCGTCACATCCTACGCAAAGGAGGACGACTACGTGGCCGTCATGACGCTGGATTACCAACCGGACGTAATCTTCGAGAGGAGCCAGATGAGCGCCCCGAGGAAAGCGCTGCTCGAGTCTGAGCTCGACCGTCTGGCCAGCAGCAACCGGGGAGTTCGCCTGGTGACCTCGTTGCGTTCCATAGCCGACCTGGCAGATCAATTCGTGACAGCCGCAGGGACGCCCGAGCCGTGCCGGATCGTCTTTCTCAGTGATCTTCAGCGCAAGGACTGGCTTGGCAAGGAGGGGCCGCGGTCTCCCGAGATCAAGCAGCTCATCGATGAGTTCAGCTCCGAAGGCCACGAGCTCGTGTTCTCACAGTTCGCCGCTGCCGAGAGCAACAGGGCCAATGTGGCGATCACCGATCTCACGGTCAAGCCGGATCTCTTCGCCAAGGGGGTGGCTGTCGAGATCCAGGTGACGCTGAGAAATTACGGCAGCCGAGAGGTCGATGGGCTCGACTTTACCGTGCGGGTAGATCCGCCTGTGACAGGGAATCCAGGGGAAGCCCAGGCGGGGGAGATCCTGAGAATCCCGGCCGGAGGCGTTGTGACCCGCAGCCTTCCCTACCGCTTCGATTCGCCCGGATATCACTCGGTTGTCGCCGAGGTGCGCAGTGATGGCCTCGTGGTGGACAATAAGCGGTTCTTTACGGTCGATGTGCGGGATCAGATCGAGATCCTCCTGGTGGATGGAGATCCGGCTGTCGACCCTCTTGAGCGCGAGACCTTCTACCTGCAGACAGCCCTGCAGCCGCGGGACGATGCCATGACCACTCTCGGCGGCCGTATCACTCCCTTCAAGCCGGTCAACCTGACGGCTGACCTTCTTCGGGACGTGGAGTGGAAGAGGTTCTCGCTTGTTGTTCTTGCCAACGTGGCCGAGATTCCCGTAAAGGAGCTCGTGACCCTTCGGCGCTACGTCGCTGAAGGCGGCTTCCTGGTGGTCTTCATGGGAGCCAACGTCGATCCTCAGACCTACAACAGGACCTTTCACGCTCCCGGCCCTGAGCGATTGCTGCCGTTTGAGGTTATTGAGGAGCGTGGCGACAGCCTCAGCCCGGTCTACCTTCAATTTTCCGACAAGTCCCATCCGGTGGCCGATTATTTCGCGCAGCACAAGGAACGAACCGAGCTGCACAGAGCCCTGGTCCCCTTCTACCGATTCATGAAGATGGGAGCGGAGCCCGGAGGCAAGGAGTCCACGGCCAGGGTCTTCTGCCGCTACAACGACCTCGACAGGAGCCCGGCGGTATTTGATAACTCCTACGGCCGCGGCCGGGTGCTGTGGTTCACCTCCTCGGCTGATGATGACTGGAACGAGTTTCCGGCCTGGCAGGACTACGTGGTCTTTCTCTACGAGTCGATCGCCTACCTGATCGGATTCCGCGGTCTGAATGACAACCTCGGGATCGGGGAGGAGTTCCAGCGCTTCTACGACAGCTCGCGCTTCGCCTACGAGGTCAGGCTTTACGCTCCGCCCCTGCCGGGTCGAGGGCTGACTGGAAGCCGCACCGTTCCGATGGCCATGCGCGAGCTTGACGACACAGGGAGGTTCTCCCTGGCCTACGGGCAGACGGATGTTCCCGGGCTGTACAGGCTCGAGCTGAGGCAGGGACAGGGGCAGGCCGCCGGGGAGGAAGGCGAAGTTCCCGCCGCGAAGAAAACCATCGAGTATTTCAGCGTCAACGTCTCGACTGACGAGAGCGACCTGCGTGGGCTCGGGGCCGCGGAACTGGAGTCGCACTTCGGTGTCGAGGCCAGCCAGCTGCTGAACTATTCCGAAGAGGTTGAGACCAGACAGCAGCAGAAAGCCCTGCGGCGCGACCGGGAGCTGTGGAAATATTGCCTGGCGGCGGCTATCGCGCTGCTCTTTCTCGAGACAGCCCTGGCGCAGTTTGTTGGCAGGAGGGCAGGCTGATGCTGCAGACCATCCTGAGAGGAAGCTTTCTTTGCCAGGTCGAGACGCCGGAGCTGGTCACCGAGACTGAGGAGACGATTCGTTGGCTCGATATGCCCGAAGCCTGGATCGTCGCCCTGCTGATCCTCCCCCTGGTGATCGCCTTCGTCGCTTTTTTCTACAAGCGGGAGAAACCGGTCGGGAATCCCCGCTGGCGCTGGGCCCTCGGTGGCCTGAGGCTGCTGGCGTTGGCCCTGGCCCTGCTGATCCTGGCCAATCCGGTGCGGCAGACGAAGACCTATGAAAGAAGCGACAGTACCCTGGTGTTGCTGGTGGATGACTCTCTCAGCCAGGATATCAAGGACAGGTATTCCGAACGCGAGATCCCCAACTCTCTTGCCCGCCTGTTTCGGACCCAGGCGGATATCGTCGAGGGGACGACGCGATATGACCTGGTGCGCAGGCTGGTGCGCGACGAGGAGCTGGGTTTCATCGAGAAGTTAAGGAAGAAGGGCAAGCTCGCGGTCTATACCTTTGGCGGCTCAGTGAACAGCCTCGATAAATTTTCGAAGCTCGAGGGAGATGAGAATACCGCCTCCGAGACCGGAGACGAGACCGCGGGAGCGGCCGCGGATGACGAGTTGCTGCCGTCGTACTCAAAGATTCGGGATGATCCGAGAGTGCAGGAGACGAGGGTGGCCGAGGGGCTCCGGGACTCGGTCTCAGGCGTTCTCGGGCTCGGTTTCGGCAAGCGGCGCGAGAAGGTGTCCGGGGTGATCATGGTGAGCGACTTCCAGCAGAACGCGGATACTATTTCCATTGCCGAGTACGCTCGCAGGCTGGGAGAGCGCAAGATTCCGGTCTTTACTATCGGTGTCGGAAATCCCGATGAGCCGAAGGACATCCGGATCACCAACGTCGATGTAAACGACGTTGTGCTGGTGGATGATGATGTCCCCTTCGATGTTTCGCTGGTCGCCGATGGCTTCGAGGGAGAGCGGGTCCGGGTCGATCTGCGAATTGATTCGGCTATCGTCAACACGAAGTACGTGGTTCTCGATGGGAGCGGAAAACGCCAGGGAGTTCGCTTCCGTTACCAGCCGCGGAAGGCCGGAAAGCTTACGGCCACGGTTGAGGTCGAGCACCAGGTCGGAGAGGTCTTCTCTGACAACAACTCCATGTCGCGCAACCTGACGGTCCTCGATCAGAAGATCAAGGTGCTCTATGCCGAATATCTTCCACGCTGGGAGTATCGCTATCTCAAGAACGCTCTCATTCGCGACAAGACCATGGAGACGCAGGTCTATCTCTTCTCGGCGGATCCCGAGTTCACCCAGGATTCCTCTACAGGAGTTCCCCCGCTGAGAGCTTTTCCTTCCCGCAAGGAGGAGCTGTTCAAATACCACGTGATCATTCTCGGGGATGTCGATCCTGAACGTCACCTCGGCGGCGGGCGCCAGGAGCTGCTCAAGGAGTTTGTCGCCTCGGGAGGCGGCGTCATCTTCCTCAGCGGACCGCATTCCAATCCACTCCGGTATGCTCGCGCGACGGATCTCTACACGATTCTGCCTGTGCAGGTCAACGAGGTGGGGCCGCTCGCGGGGGTAGCTGCCCCGGTCACGGAGTCTTTCAACGTCAAGCTGAGCGCGGTGGGAAGGGAGCATCCGGTGATGAGGCTTGATAATGACCCGGCTCGAAACCGCCAGCTCTGGGAGAACGAAGACGGCCGTTTTTATGAACACCTTCCCGGATTCTTCTGGTTTTCCAGGGTCGGCAAGGCCAAGGGGAACGCCGTGGTGCTGGCGCGCCATCCCCAGCTCGTTCAATCCTTGAGCAATCCGCCCAAGCCTCTGGTCATTTTCGCGTTCATGAATTACGGGAAGGGTCGGACCTTCTTCAGCGCGGTCGACAACACCTGGCGTTGGCGGGCGGGTGTCGACAATCTCTACTTCTACCGATTCTGGGGCCAGCTCTGTCGCTTTGTCGCGGCGGGCAGATTGCTTGGCAAGACACCGCGCTACAGCATCACCTCAGACAAAGAGGTCTACAGCATCGGAGAGAGCGTCCGGATAGAGTGCCAGGTCTACGATGCCAACATGAATCCATCGGAGGACGAGGTCATCTCCATCTACCACCAGGCGCAGGGGGAGGTCGATGAGCCGCCGCAGAAGATAGATCTGTCTCTCCATCTGCAGGGACAGGGGGTTTACAGGGGGATCCTTTCCGCCGGCGCTAGGGGCCGTCACGATCTGTGGCTGGGTACACCCGAGGAACGATTTTCCTTTACCTCTTATACCGTCGAGGTGCCGGCCCTGGAGGCGAGGGACACCCGGCTGAACCGGCCCCTGGGCCGCCAGATCGCGAAGTTGTCAGGAGGCGCGTACTTTGACCTGCACGAGGTGATGAACGCCGTAGGCAAGGTCCAGGGGCTCAGCCAGACGAATGAGACCCCGTTCGTGGATGACGAACTCTGGGACAAGTGGTGGGTTATCGTCATCATCACCGCTATTCTCGCCGCTGAGTGGATCCTGCGAAAAGTGGTACGGCTGGTTTGAGGGGGGATCGGACGGTAAACTAAGATAGCTGAAGCGCGTTGCCGGCAGCTGGATGAAGAGACAGGCAGGTTCAAATCAGTGGACTGGATAACATGGCATCTGCAGAAGATCTGAAGAACAAAATTTCCGGCGGGCGGCTCACGGTATCCGTCGTCATGCTGTTTTGCCTGCTGGCGGCGGGTTCTCTCAGCTTCGCCCGCGAGAAGATCTTCGTTGCAGGAGGCGGGGGAGAGTGGACCTCTCGTCTTGTCGAGGCCCTGGGCGCTGTTGAGACCGGGAATTATTCCATGGCTGCACGGGTGCTCCAGGAGCTGGTCATCTCCGATGAGGGAGGCATGATCAGGATGCCCGTTTTGTCGACCCGCCTCGCTGGGCTCAAGGCGATGCTCGCATCGGATTCCGGAAAACACGCTCCGCTTCCGGCCCCCAGCGCTCGTGCCGTGCCCGTTCGCCCCGGACAGTTCGGGAGGCCCTCTCAATTGGCCTCTCCCAGCGGGACGAAGGAATGGGGGCGCTATCTGAGTGTGTCGAGAGCGGCTACGCTGGTGCTGGGCAGGCTGCCCGAGGCAGGGCTCGCCCGCTACAGGGAACTCTATGGTGAGGCAGCAGGCAAGCTCCTGCGCGACTACGAGGAGACTGGATCCCCCAGGGTTCTTCAGCAGGTCTGCAGGTTCTACGGTCTTACCGAGTCCGGGCTCTTCGCCCGGGAACTGGGCGCGGATCTCGCCTTCGAGTCCGGTCGATTCAAGGCGGCCTGGGTCGACTATCGCTCGGTGCTGGCGGATCGAGCCAGGGGCGCCGTGAAGCCCGGGACGCTGATGCGGCTGGTGGAAAAGTCCCTGGTTTGCCTGAAACACGCAGGCACCCGTGAGCTGTTCAGCCATGAGAAGGCTCGCCTCGATAAGCTGGTCCGTGGTATTGGCGAGAAGGAGCATGGGCTCTACCTCGAGCTGCTGAAGAAGCTCGATAAGGTGGCCTTCCAGGGCGGGCTTCCAGCCAGCGCAGGCCGGGCTCCCGCAAGCTATTGGGGTGGAGAACTTCCGGGCGGCGCCACCTCACCCAGGCTTGGCGCAGGAGGACTCCCGGACCTGCCCGGCGGACCGATGGAGATTTCCTGGATCAGCCTCGACGATGAGCTGCGAAAGACGGTTGCCGTGGCGGATGATCTGGATCCGCTGCTGAACAACAGCTTCTTTCGGGGGCAGCTGATCCAGCCGAAGGGTATCGATTATCCCTTTGTTCCCCTGGTGAGGAAGAACTCCGTGTTTGTCTCCGGTGTCTACAGCATCTACGAAATAGATGGACGTCCGGGAGTCGGGAAGCTCCTGCGCACGATTGAGAAGCCGACCCCTGCCGGGCTGCGCGGACGCTATCGTGAGCAGAGCGATTCATCCATCTACGCGGTGACCTTCTGGGCTCGTGGACTGGATGACGCGGCTGATCGATTCTCAGGTCTTGTCGACCTGCCCGGAGAAATCCTGCTCTCGCACTATATTGCCGGCTTCTCCCGCCGCCGGCATTACATGGGTTACGACATTACGGTCAGCATCCCGACGCGGTCCCTGGCGGCTTTTGATGGAGCTAGCGGCGATCTTCTCTGGCGAACCGAAGACCTGAGAGCCTCGGTACAGAAAGACATCTACGGTCCCAATGAGATTCCGGCGGAGATCAGCTATTCATCTCCGGCCCTGGTTCGCGATGGCATGGTCTTCGCGGGCGGCTGGAAGCAGGATGGCTACATCAACAGCCTGCTGCGCGCGCTGGATCTGAAGACCGGCAAGACGGTCTGGGAGGCCACGGTCTCCTCCTCTCAGATGGAGCAGACCATGTTCGGAGAGCTTGGCCGGGAGCCCTTCGCCTCGTTTCTCCTGGAGGAGGATGGAGTCCTCTACTACCTTACGAATCTCGGTGCTGTAGCAGCCATTGAGAGCCGCAGCGGCCGTGTGCTCTGGGTGACGGCCTACGATGACATCAAGCCTCCGCCTACCATGGGAAGGATACCCCGGCTGCGGCAATTGTATTGGGGGCTCAACTCTCCGCTGCTCCTGGGGAACGTTCTCATCGTGGCCCCTCGGGACTCGCAGTACCTTCTGGCCATCGATACAGGCAAGGGGCCGGCCGGGCCGGGCAGGGAGGGAACGATTCTCTGGGCCTACGACAACTCCGGGGGCGATCTCAGGGACCTGCTGGGGGCCCACAATGGACTGCTGTATTTTTCCGGCCGGGATGGAATTTTCGCTCTTGATATCACCTCGCTCAATGCCGCCGGCGAGCTTGCCCGGAAGCCGCCTGTGTTACGGGCCGCGGCGAACCGCAAGCGGGCGCTTTCCGGGTCGAAGCTTTCGAGGGTCGCCGCTGAAAATATCAACAAGATGTCGGGACTGCCCAAGGTCTATCGTGTCGGCTCTCCCCTGGCATGGGAGGTGGATTCGATCAGGGCCCGCGGACTCCTCACATCCAGCGGAGTGCTTTATGCCGGCAATGGCCAGCTTGAAACGGTCGACTTCGGGTTGAGCAAGCGCAACGCCCTGCTGCCGAAAGATACCGCTCGCCGGGGGTTTTTCAGCTTCGGAGGGGTTTATATCGGCGGGGGACAGATCATCCTTTCTTCCCAGACCTCTATTTCAGCTTTCAGCGGACCCACTTTTTGAGCCGAAATAGGGCCTTACAGGCGTGAAAGGTCTTTATTCGCCTGATTTTACATATCTTAAGCGGTAGAATCTCCCAGGAGATCATACGCAGTCCTCAGACTCGTTTCTGATGTCCTAGATGGATAGCGCAAGAGTGTTGAAAAAAACCGCATACAAGCTCATCTACTCGTTTTTTACGCCGGCAGCGCTGGTTCTTCTCGTCTTGGGGTTGGGGGGCGCGAAGGGTCTGGCCGCTGAGGATGAGCCTGCGGACGAGCCGAAGCCCAGGTCCACCCGGACGGTTTCCGCTTCCACCGCACGGGCCGTAGAGAAGGGGCTCAGCTTCCTGGCGTCCAGGCAGAATTCCGATGGATCCTGGACCGACCGGGTTGGACGCAAGGTGCACATGACCTACCGCGGCACCGTGGCGCCTCATGTCGGGGTGACCGGCCTGGTGGGTATCGCCTTCCTGGCGCACGGCGTTCTGCCCGGCCAGGGCTCCGCCGGTTTCGTCATGAAGAACGGAAAAAAGGTCAGCTATTGCGAGGTGCTCGAGAAGGCTCTCGAATATGTCATGGGCCGCGTGTCGGCTGCCAACGGATTTATCAGCGCCAACGGATCCCGCATGTACAGCCATGCATTTGCCACCCTGTTCCTGGCCGAGGTCTATGGTACGGGATCCTATCGTGACGCGGAGCGGGTAAAGCGGTCGCTGAAGAACGCCATCCGCCTGATCGTCAACGCCCAGAACGCCGAGGGCGGCTGGCGCTATCGTCCTGGCGCCCAGGATTCGGATATGTCGATTACGGTTTGCCAGGTCATGGCTCTTCGGGCGGCGCGCAACGCGGGAATCGAGGTTCCTTTCGCCACGATCCAGAGAGCCGTGGACTATGTGAAGAAGAGCTTTGTCCCCGGGGTCGGGGCCTTCACCTACCAGCTGGGGCTCAAGTTCCGGGGGGTGCACAGCCGCTGGACTCCCGCGCTGACGGCCGCCGGGGTCACCACACTCTATAGCGCGGGGGAGTATGACGCCTTCCAGATCAACGAGGGGCTACGGTACATCTGGCGAGAGCGGCCGAAGCGGGGAGAGGCAAGGTATACCTTCGATTATTATTATTTCCAGTACTATGCCGTCCAGGCTTCCTTCCAGAAGGGCGGGACCTATTGGAAGCGTTGGTACGATTCCATCCGGCAGGACCTGCTGCTGCTGCAGGAAAATGATGGAAGGTGGACCGATCTGGTGGGGGCCAACTACGCCACGGCCATGGCCGCCATCATTCTGCAGTACCCCAACCAGTACCTGCCCATTACGGAAAACTGATCTTGTGAAAGGCTTGAAATCTTCATCCGGTAGAGCTCCAGAGAAGAGCCTTGCTGTGCTCGGCTATTTGCGCCGGAGGATTCGCAGGGCCGCTCTTTTCAGTGGGCTGGTGTGGATAGGTTTCATTGTGTCCATCGGCCTGCTGATCTCTTTCGGCCTCGATTATTTGCTCAGGCTGCCGTTGCCGGTGCGCCAGCTGTTCATGGTCGCAGCCTGGGCTGGCCTGGCTATCCTCTTCGCCCGGCGGATCCTGGCTCCGCTTTCCCGTAAGCTTCGAGATTCGGAGCTCGCGATGATTGTCGAGGAGGCGAATCCGGAGCTCAACCAGTCCCTGGTCACTGTTGTTGAACTCTGTGGAAGTGAGAGCGAGGGGGCTCGGCATGTCTCCCGCGAGATGCTGGACTCGGTGGTAGCGGAGGTAGAGGCGGGCGCGCAGAAGCTGCTCTCACGCGGGGCGCTGAAGCTGCAGGGACTGAAGAGAAACCTGCTGTTGTTCTTCCTGGCCACGGCCATTGTTACTTCCGGGGCCGGATTGCAGCCCGATCTGGCCGCCACCTGGTACCAGAGAAACCTGTTGCTGAACGGCTCCGTTAAATGGCCCAAGACCATCCAGCTGGAGCTGGAGGCTGGAACCCCGGGTGTCGTCGCCATGGGAGATGATCTGCCTGTGGCGGTCCGTGTTCTTCGCGGGTCTCCAAGGACATTGGAGATCAACTGGAAGCTGGCTGATGGAGCGGAGGGCAGGAAGGTCATGGATGCGAGCCCCCAGCAATCGCATGACATCTGGCTGGAGAAGCCAGCGGAGGATTCCAAAGACCTGATCGCCGCCCTGCTGGAGGCCGGCCTGGACAAATTGCTGCTTGCGAAGACCTTTGATCGCGGCCGCGGACGGCTCGTCCGGGAGGTGCTGGCTGGCCGGAGCATCGAGCTGGAGCGTCTGCTGAAGGACGCGGGCGCGAAAGTTCGCATCGAAAGCTACGACCGCTTCGTCTATCTGTTCAGGAACGTGAACCAGCCCTTTGAGTTCTGGGCCGCTGACGGCCGGGGCGAGGATCGCACCGAGCCGGTGGCTGTCAAGGTGAGAAAGCGTCCTCGTATCGACATGAAGGAATGGGAGGAGGGAGGCTATAACCAGGTCAGCTACCAGAACCCGGCCTATACGGGGGGGGGAGAGAAGAGGATCATCCAGCGGCATGGAAATCTGAGGGTTCCTGTCGGTACGGAGGTCAGCTTCACCCTGGCGACCAACGTGATGATTGATAATGCCTATTTAGTCCTGAAGCAGGGGGTCGAGGGAGATGAAGGCGGAGACGCGGGGGGCGACCAGTGGCCCTCTCCGGATTCTGTCGAGCTCGAGGTGAGGGATGGAAGAAAGTTTGGCGGCAAGTTCGTGGTGCAGGAAAGCGGTGGTTATTTCTTCCAGTTTGCCGATCCTGAGGGCTTCCGCAGCTCCCAGCCGGAGCGATTCAGGATCCAGGCGATCCCCGACCGCAAGCCCGTGGTGCGGATTGTAGAGCCGGCCAGGTTGACCGAGGATGTTTCTCCCAATGCGGAGATTCCCATTCAGGCCTGGGTCAAGGATGATTACGCGGTCAAGAAAGTCGATCTGGGTGGAAATTACTACGCTGCCGGCGAGGCTGAGCCTGAAAGGAGCAGGGTCGCCCTGCTCGATATGGAGGCGGACGGTCCGACGGGGGCGAAGGGTGAACCGGAGCTCGATCCTTATGTTCTCAAGCTTGCGGAGCTCGGATCAGGTGATGGGCGCGCGCCCTCTCCGGGGGCTCGTTTTGAGTACTTTGTCCTGGCCGAGGATTTCGGCAGGACCGGGAACAAGAGGGCCGATGGCCGGCCGATAGGGAATATTGGAGAATCCCAGATCTATCTTCTACAGGTGGTCGATCCCGATGTCCTGGAGGACCAGTACGCGCGAGAGGTGATGTCTTTTCGCGACATGACCGACAGGCTGAGGGGGCGGCAGGAATCAGTCAGGAAAGACCTGGAGGAATCCCAGGAGAAATTCCTCCTTGGAGGCAAGCTGGACAAGGACGCGGCGGCCAGGCTCTCGAGGCATCGCCAGGACCAGGTCAGGGTCTCTGAGGGCCTGACGGGGCTTGCCGGGAATATCGGGGAAATGCTTGGCAAGATGAAGATGAACAAGGTCGGCGAGGAAAAATGGAAAGACTGGCTCCAGGGGCTCAGGGAAGAGCTCGATGATATCGTTGAACATAAGTCCGACCGCATTGCTGAACAGCTGGATGAGCTGCGCTCCCGGGCACAGGAATCTGAGCAGGATCCGGCCGCACTTGCCAGGAGCGTGGCGGCGCAGCTCGAGGTGGAACGGGACCTGGATTCGATCGTTGTAAGGATGAGCGAGTTTGGCGATCTGCGGGGCCTGATCCAGCTGATGAGAGAGATCAAGCGGCGGCAGGAGGGGCTCAGGGAGGATACCAGGAGCCAGACCGAAAAAGATGGTGATGGAGGAAAAGAAGAATGATGACTCGGATGTCTTCCCTCGTCCTGTCGGGTAAGATGAGACCTGTTATGCGTACCTCGCGGTTTTATCGTTTCGTTGTTCTGCTTTCGGCCCTGGGATGTGTCTCCGCGGCTGCCGGGCCGGGTTTTTCGCAGCCTGCTCGGGGAGAGGACAAGGACCGGTCACGCGAGCTGTCCCGGGAGCAGGAACAGATTCGCGCCATCGTCCTCAAGCTGGCCGATGACATGGACAAGGTGGCTGACAAGTTGGCGGCCAGTGAGCCGCAGGATGCCGAGCGTCTGCGGGCGGGAGCGCGGCAGATTCGTACCCAGCGGCTGCCTGACACCCTCGCGCAGATTGAGGGAATGCTTTCGAACAAAGATTTCATCTCCGCTGTCTCACGGCAGAATGATGCGATCAAGATTATTGACGATATCCTCGCGGTGCTGGAGGCTAGCCAGTTCAGCGAGAGCCGCGCCGGGCAACAGCTCGAAAAGCTCAAAGAGCAGCGTAAGCTCACCGGAAAGCTCAAGCAGGAGCAGGAGCGCCTTCTTGATGAGACCAGAAAATTTCTGAGTGAAAAGCAGGCAGCCGAAGGGCTGCAGGACCTCACGGATCTGATCAGCGAAGTTCTGAAGATGCAGGAGGGGCTTGTAAAGGGCGATTCCACGGAGAAGATCGATCCCGAGGGAACGGAAAAGGACAGGCAGGCTCTCGACCAGGCGATTGAGGCCGCCCGAGCCCTGCAGGGTCTTCAGAAACGGGTCAACGATGGCCTGGGCAAGCTGCCCCGAGGGGAGGAGCGTGAGAAAGATCAGCGGGAGATTGCCGATGCCAGGAAGGCGATCGAGAATCTCGATGAGCTCATTCGCCAGGCCCGCGCCCTGGCGCAGGATTCAGGTCAGCTGGATACGAAGTCGAAAGAGCTGGGCAGGATGAGCGCGGCCAACAGGCCTGTCTCTCCAGGGAAGCCCGCGGGAGAACAGTCGCAGCCGGCGGATGGAGATGCGAAAAGCAAGGGCGAGCCGGTTCAAGGGGAGCCGGTTCAAGGGAGGCAGGGCAAGGGCGAGGAGGCTCAAGGCGAAGAGGGAAAAAAAGAGCAGGGAGGCGAGAGCCCCGCTGAAGGACCAGCCGGAAGGAAAAGTCCTGAGGCCGGCAAGGGCGAGGCCGGCAAGGGCGAGGCCGGCAAGCCGGGTGCAAAGTCGCCGCCGGGTGCGAAGGAGAAGACCTCAGGAGAAGAGACTGCGCCGGAGCTTCAAAAGGGAGCCAGCGAGTTGGAGCTGGCTCGGGTGGCCCAGGAGATTTCTGATCTGAAGGCCGAGCTCGAGAGCCGCGCGCGACAATTCCAGGAGGGTCTTCGGAAGGCTGGAAGCAAGCTCAAGGAAGAGGCCCTGCCGGAATCGGTCAGGGAAGGAGTCTCCGCCGCCGCGAGGAAGAGCCGGCAGGCGGAGGAATCGATCAAGCGGGACGACTTCAAGGCGGCTGAGCAGGGGCAGGAAGGGGCCGCGCAGGAATTGGAGCGAGCCCGGGAGGAGGTCGCGAAGCAGCTGAAGGAGGCCATGGCGAGAAACGCTCTGCAGACGGCCGGGCTTGGCCAGGAGGAACAGAGGCTCTCCCGTAAGGCGTCTTCCGCTTCCAGCCAGGCGGGGGAGCAGGCCCGGAAAAGTGAGTCCCAGGCTGCCAGGGATGCTCTCCAGCGGGGCTCAGCTCTCTTTAAGAAGGCCTCGGATGCAATGAGGCAGGCGCGAGAATCGCTCAGCGAAGCGCGGCAGGGACAGGCGGAAAAATCCGGCAGGGAGGCTTCGGCGGCTCTCGAGCAAGCTCAAAAAGAGCTCGAGCAGGCGAAGGAGGAGCTGGCAGGAAGGTCTGAGCTTCAGAAGAAGCAGGATCTCGAGAAGAAGCTGGCGCGCAAGACAAAGGATGCCGCCAGTGAAACCAGCCGGCTCGAGCGCAAGCTGCGACGAAAGGATGAGCAGAAGCCGGGCGGCTTGCGGCAGGCGGGGCAATCTCTTGAAGAGGCCGCTCGGAAGATGACGGAATCCTCCGAGGCTTCGCGCCAGGGGCGCCAGGAGCTGAGTCGGAAACGCCAGGAGGAGGCGCTCGACCAGCTCAAGAAGGCAAAGGAGCAGGTGGAGGAGAAAAAGAAAGAACAGCTGGCGAAGCTCGAGAAGCGCAAGCGCTTTGACATGCAGTCTCAAGAGCAGAAGGAGCTTGCGCGCCAGACCTCAGATGCCGCGAAACAGAACAAGTCTTCAGGGCAGCCCCAGCGTTCACAGCAATTGCAGGATGCCTCTGAGAAGATGGAGCAGGCAGCTGAGAACCTCGAGCAGGGCAATCCTGATGAGGCGGAACAGGACCAGGAGGAGGCTCTCGCCAAGCTCCAGCAGCAGGAGGAAGAGCTTCGGCAGGAAGAGGAAAGCCTTGAAGAGCTCAAGCGTGAGCAGGAGCTGGTTTCACTGGTCAAGGAGCTTACCGAGACAAGGGATGCTCAGCTCAAGATCAATACCGCTACGGCCGCTGCCCAGCGGGAGCGGCCCGCGGGGCGTTTGAGCCGTCGACGCAGGGCCTCTCTGCAGCGCATGCTGGAGCCTCTCGCGCGGCAGGAAGGAGACCTGTCGGACAAGATCACTACGCTCATCGGCCGTCTCGAGGAAGAGTCGTCGAGGGTCTTCAGCTTCATGTTGAAAAACGTCAGCGCTGACATGCAGCAGGTCCGCGATCTTCTGCTCGAGCTCGAGACGGACTCCTTTACGCAGTTCCTTCAGAAAAGCGTGGTGGTCGACATCGAGAGGATGATGGCTTCCCTCGAGGAACAGCTCGAGGTGATGAAGCGCCAGCGCCAGCAGCAACAGCAGCAGCAACAGGACCAGCAGCAACCTCAGCAGCAGAACGAGGCGCTGGTGTCGATGCTTGCGGAGCTGTTGATGTTGAAGAATCTGCAGCTCGAGATCAACAGGCAGACCGGGCAGCTCGAGGATCTTCGCCAGAGCAACGATGGCAGCAGCGACTCGGAGCAATGGTCGAGAGCTCTCGATCGACTGCAGCAACGCCAGGGAAATGTCGGCCGCCTGGTGGTTGAGCTGGCCGAGGATTTCAGGAAGGCCCAGGAGCAGCCCCAGGGCGGCCCCGCCGCCGGAGAGGAGCCCGGGGGGGAATCTTCCGAAGAGACGCCGGGAGAAGGTCCTGAAAAAGTTCCCGAAGGTGGGGGCATTGGTGGTGGAGACGATGCGGAAGAGTAGGTGACCGAGAGGGCCTGGCTGGAATTTCCAGGGTCCCCGTGAGAAGGTGCTGTTTTAGAAGAGGTAGAATTGTACGCTCAGGAATCTTTCTTGGAACTATGGATGCTGGTCTCGCTGATCCTGATCGGGGCGGGGCTCTTTATCTCGATCTGTCGGAAAGCCACCGAGCGTTTTTCCAGGAAGGCCCTGCTGGAGAGGTCCGTTGACTGGGGCCCTGAGCGAGTGGAGCGATTCGCCAGGTTCAAGGAAGATTACGAGGGTACGCTAGGCAACTTCGACATCGTTGTCCGCTGCGTCATCTCCTGCTGCTGGCTGCTTGGCCGTCTGCCCGCGCTCGAGACGGCATCTCCCGATTTCACCTTCAATACAGATCTGGGCATTTGCCTGGCTATGCTGGCGCTGGAGATCTTCGTCTTGCAGGTACTCGTCCTGGAACTGCTCTCAGCTATCATCGGTCGGCTCTGGCCGGAGGCCTGGCTGGCTCGTTTTTCGAGACTTATCCGTTTTCTGCATTCCTGTTTTGGCCCTGCCCGGTGGCTCCTCGAGGCCATCCTGCGTCCGCTTGCCAGGGTCTCCGGGCGCAGCTCACATAGGGATTCCGCTGATATTCTCGAAGAGGAGCTGCGTTCAAAGGCTGAAGAGGTCGAGCGTGAGGGGCTGCTCGAATCCGAGGAGATGGAAATGATCGAGTCGATCATTTCCTTTGGAGATGTGGAAGTCTCGGAGGTGATGACGCCCCGTACGAAGATGACCTGCCTCGATCTCGACGAGCCGCTCTCTGAGAATCTCGAGAAGGCGATCGAGTGCGCCCTTTCGAGAATACCGGTCTACAGGGAGAGTAAGGATAATGTTGTCGGCATCCTCTATGTGAAGGATCTCCTCCGGAGTCTCTACAGCAAGGAGGACATCTCGCTTGAGGCGCTCATTCGCAGCCCCTATCGTGTTAGCGGCGGGAAGAAAATCGATGACCTCCTCCAGGAGTTCAAGCAGCACCGCCTGCATATTGCCATTGTCATGGACGAGCATGGCGGCACCGAAGGCCTTGTGACCATCGAAGATGTGATTGAGGAGATCGTCGGTGAGATCAGCGACGAGTACGAACAGGAGGAGGAACTGGCGTCGATCCAGCGGCTCTCCGATGGGCTGGTCAGCGTGGATGCCGCGGTTCACATCGATGATCTCAACGAGGAGTTGAGCCTTGGTATTCCTGAAAATGAGAACTACGACACGATCGGGGGATTTCTCTTTTCAAGCATGGGCAGGATTCCGAAGGTCGGTGACACCTTCGCTCTCGAGGGAGTGCAGTTCGAGGTAACCAGCGCCGATGGCAGAAGAGTTCATCGACTCCAGCTGCGGGTGCTGGAAAAGGGTGGACGAGAAGATGATGAAAATGGAGAAGTTTGAAGGTCCGCATCCTGCGGCGGAAGGTCCCGGCGTTTTTGGAGGTGGTGTTAAGAGTTGAAACTCAGGACCCTCGCGATTCCAATTCGTTGCGTCGACTATAGCAACACCAGCCAGATCGTCTCGATGTTCAGCCGGGAGGAAGGTCTTCTCGAGGGGATTGCCAAGGGCTCCCATCGTCCGAAGAACTCCTTCCAGGGCCCCTTTGACCTGGCCGTCATCTACGACGTCTCTTACCTGAAGCGAGGCACTCCAGGCTTGTCGATTCTCGCCGAGGCCGAGGTGGTCGATGGCTGGCGGGGAATCAGAACCTGCTGGATGAGACATATCCTGGCCAGCCAGCTGGTCGAGTTTTTGCGCGGGGTGAGCCTTCCCGCCGACCGGACTCCAAAGTTGTTTGACCTGGCGGCCAGGACCCTGGCTCATTTTTCAGGAGCAGCCCTCGACAGCTTGCCCTGGTATATGCTGCATTTTGAGATTCGGGCCCTGCACCTGCTTGGCTTCCTTGGCGGGGTCGATTCCTGCGCGGTTTGCGGGCTTCCCTGGCCTGGAGGTGGTCGTTCAGCCTACTACAATTCGTTGGCGGGAGGACTGGTTTGTCGCGGTTGCAACCACGAGGCCGACACTCCTCCAGGAGGCGCGATCACCCTGCCAGGCAGCGGGGTGCGGCTTCTGAAGGACCTCTCGGAGATGCCGGCGCCGCCTGAATCCAATGGGGTCGAGAAAAAGAATCTCAGGCAGGTGCATTCCTGTCTTGTTCACAGCTTTACCACGGTGTTGGAACGACCGCTCAAGATGTTAAGATATCAGGCCAGCTGGCTGTAGTGTCGCCGCCTCGTGTTTTTGATCCTTTTTCAGGAAGGCCTTTGATGATTGCTCCAGGTCGAATTCTTCCGGGTCTGTTCTGCGTGTTGCTGGTGTTCGGTTGTGCCGGTTCGGAGATACCCGAGTCGTCTGAAGACGTGAGGATTCGCGGCGGTGGGACCGGCACGACCTGGTCCGCGGATGCAGGGTGGCTTCTTGAGGAAAAGGGAAAGTGGGGGGCTCCTGGAAGTTTGCGTCGCGAGGCCCTGAAAGCTTTCGAGGCAGAAGCCTACGCCGACGCGTTGGAGGCCCTGATGGTCCTCTACAATTCCCCAGGAACCGCTGAGATGCGGGACCTGAGCTACTATCTCGGTGAGAGCCTCTACCAGCTGGGCCGGTACGAGGAGGCCATCGAGTACCTCAAGAAGGTCTACAAGGCTGACTTCCCTTCGCCGGAGCTGATCGACAAGTCCAGGAGGAGGGTATTCGAGATCGCCCTGGCCTACCTGCGGGGCAGAAAGACCAGGGATGTCCTGTGGGTCTTCAATGCTCAGTCGCCGGAATACGGGATCGATCTCCTGTTGGATCCGGCAGAAGGTCTCATCACCGATAATCCCTATTTGTCGTTTGCGGACGATGCCAAGGTCGAGGTGGCTAATTACTATTTCGATCAGGAGCAGTATGCCGAGTCGGTCCCGCTCTACGACAGCATCCTGTCAATGACCGACAAGGAGTGGCAGGAGCTGGCATCATTCCAGGGAGCCCTGGCGGAATATTTCCAGGTGCGCGGTGCGGTGTACGATGAGAACAAGCTCCTGGAGGCTCGCAGGAGGTTTAGGGGCTATCTGCAGCAATACCCCCGGGGCGAATATGTAGACCAGGTCAGGGGAAAGCTCAGCGAGATCAACGAGCTGGAAGGGGAGAAGAACCTTAACATCGCCAGATTCTATCTGAGGGAGGACGAGCTGAGGGCGTGTGACATCTATCTTCGACTCGTTCTCGACAGGTACCCCAACACTCTTGCCGCCCGGGATGCCAGGGAATTACGCAGGCGCCTTGAGAATACGGAAGAAACGGAGCTTCGGTGACCAGGATTCAATTGACCAGCCTGCTGTTGTTTTGCGCCTCACTGCCTGCACTCTCGGGGTGTGGATACAGGCTTGGTGTTCAGGCACCTCCCGGGGTCTATCGCATCGCCGTTCCGACATTTACAAACCAGACCTTCCCGCTGCGTCGGGATATCGAGACCGAGCTGACCTCCGCCCTGCGACGGGAGATCCAGGGGCGGACGGCTCTGCGGCTGGTGGCTGACGGTGACTCCGACATGACCGTCTATGGCTGGGTCAGGGAGTTCCGGGAGAGGGTGCTCGCCGAGGGAGAGTTTGACGAGAAGCTCGAGTCGATGGTTTCTTTTCGTATCGATCTGAGGATCGAAGACTACGTCAACGGAACGGTTAGAGAGGAGACGGTGGTCGAGAACCAGCCGCTCTCGACATCCAGGGAGGAGAGCATCGATGACGCCCGGGGGCGAGCGGTAGACAACCTTGCTGAGAAAATTCTTTTGAAAGTGGAGTCCTGGTAATTCCATGGCAGGCAGGCTGGATCACATGATCGGAGAATCCGGAGGATTTGAGCTGGAGCTTCCGCGAGGCGGCAGCTGGAAGCTCGGGTCTCGCCCGGCCCTGATGGGCATCCTGAACTGCACCCCGGATTCCTTCTCCGATGGAGGCCAGTACGCAGGCCCGGAGGCGGCGGTCAATGCGGCCTGCGGGATGGTTGAGGATGGGGCGGACATCGTGGATGTCGGCGGCGAATCGACTCGCCCCGGCGCTGATCCCGTTTCACTGGATGAACAGCTCGAGCGGGTGATCCCGGTGATCCGGGACCTCCGCCGGCGTTCTGATGTTCTTGTCTCCATCGACACCCGTGACCCGCAGGTAGGCCGTGCGGCCCTCGAGGCTGGTGCCGATATCGTCAACGACGTCAGCGCCTGCGATGATCCGGGATGGGTGTCCGTCCTCACGGAACATCGTTGCCCGGTGATTCTCATGCATATGCGGGGAACCCCCGCCAGCATGCAGGAAAATACTGATTATCCTGCAGGGGTTCTGAATGAGATCTGCGGATTCCTCGAGGACAGGATAGAGTCCCTGGCCGCCGGCGGGATCGCCCGGGAGAGAATGATAGTCGATCCGGGGATTGGTTTTGCCAAGGAGGCCGGGCAGAACATGGAAATCCTGGCAGGCCTGCGCCAGCTGAGCGGTCTTGGCCGGCCGGTTCTCTTTGGCGCTTCGCGAAAATTCTTTCTAGGGAATATTATAGGTGATGCAAGCGGCCGTGGCCGCGATCCTGTGGAGAGGGATGTCGCGACCGTTGCGGCCAATATGGCTGCCGTGCTGCAGGGTGCTTCGATCCTGCGCGTTCACAATGTCCCCTATACGCGCGATCTGCTGGATGTCGCCGAGGCCCTGCGGCTGGCGGCAGAACAGGGGATCGCTTTGGATGCCCTGCAGGGATCGGGCGGGGGAGGTGCTTGAGTGCCGGATCTTTTCACAACCCTGTGGAGCGTGGTCAACTGGATCAGCCTGGAGTATCTCGTAGAGATCTTTGTGATCTTCCTGGTCATCTACGCTTTTCTTCGGTTCATGGAGGGAACCAGGGGCGAAGGGATCCTGAAGGGAATAGCTCTGCTGATGCTGATTTTCCCGATCCTCCTGGCGATCATCGCCGAGCGGCTCAATGTCATGGATCGCCTGCTGGTTATCATCAGGTTCTTCGGAGCCGCGGCGATTCCGGCCATCGTGATTGTAGTCCAGCCTGAGCTGCGGAGAGCCCTCGTCCGGCTTGGGCAGACCCGGCTGCTGGGATTATTTCTGAAGCGGGAGACCGAGGGAATTGTCGAGGAACTCGTCAGGGCTTCTTTCCGGATGTCGCGCAGGAAGATCGGCGCCTTGATCGCTATTGAGAGAGATGTGGGGCTGAAGAACTATATCGAGCATGGAACCCAGATCGATTCGGTCGTTAGC
>Ga0310124_10000062_pt1 | contig 66737 bp, 58 predicted proteins | sample CB11b_AW_Bot5_MG_FD_203507 | JGI IMG/M metagenome (GOLD analysis project Ga0310124, IMG submission 203507) | Marine microbial communities from Western Arctic Ocean, Canada - CB11b_AW_Bot5 | ecosystem: Environmental > Aquatic > Marine > Oceanic | place: Canada: Western Arctic Ocean | collected... | reverse complement strand
GTGGCCGCGAGGGCACCGAGACCGACGCGTGCCGACGTCCCGACATCGCGATCGGCCGGCTGCGCGAGGCGGTCAACTTCTTGTGTGAATACTCCCGTGCGCAGAAGTACGGGTTTCGGTTGGCGCTCGAGGCCAAGCCAAACGAACCGCGAGGCGATAACTACTTCCCCACAACGGCCGCGTATCTTGCGTTCATACCGTCCCTCGACCACCCGGACATGGTCGGTGTCAACCCTGAGGTCGCTCACGAGCAGATGTCCGGTCTCAATTTTACCCACGCTGTCGCCCAGGCCTGGGAAGCAGGAAAGTTGTTTCACATCGACCTCAATGACCAGGTGATGGGACGCTATGACCAGGACTTTAGATTTGGCGCGGCAAACCCCAAGACGGCGTTCTGGCTTGTCAAATTTCTGGAAGACGTTGGTTACGACGGGCCACGACACTTTGATGCACACGCCTACCGAACCGAGGGGATCGAGGGGGTCAAGGACTTCGCTCGGGGCTGCATGCGGACCTATCTCATTTTGAAGGACAAGGTGGCCCGGTGGAACGCCGACCCGGAGATCCAAGCACGAGTCGCCGCGCTGGACCAGGCATCCCAGACCGCCCCCCGGGTGGGGTCCTATACCGAGGGGGCGGCGCAGACGTTGCGCGAGCATCGCTTTGATCGGAGCGCGCTCGGCGCGAGGGAGCTCGCGTATGAACGTCTTGACCAGCTAACGATGGAAGTCCTGCTGGGCGTGCGGTCTTGATGCCGGGCAACACACCGACGTCCACACTACGGGCGCTGGTGAATGTCGGCAAACGGCCGGACCGGGGTAACCATTGGTGACGCGACCGACTGTCTCCCGCTCCTTACGTCACCCTGAGACCAGCCCATCGCGGAACCGCCGTCGCGGACTCGGGAGAACCTACGCGAGGTTCATCGCTCGAGCGCCGGCAGTCGATCACGTAGGGCGCTCAGACGCGGGGCGACTCGATCTTTCGGACTGAGCGTCGGCTCGGCGACCGGCCAACGAATGCCGATGTCGGGATCATTCCAGGCGATACAGAGGTCGCTCTCGGGGTGATAGTGCTCCGTGCACTTGTAGGCGAAGAGCGCCTCGTCCGAGACGACGCAAAAGCCGTGCGCAAAACCCGGCGGAACATAGAGCTGGTGCTTGTTCTCTTCGGACAGATACTCCCCATACCACTGCCCGAACGTTGATGACCCAACGCGTACGTCGACCGCGACATCAAACACCTCGCCGACCAAGGTGTGCACCAACTTGCCTTGGCCGTGGGGATGCTGGAGATGCAGACCTCGGAGTGTGCCCTGGGTGGATTTCGAGATGTTGTCCTGGACGAACCGGTCCGGAATACCCGTCTCCGCATAGAGACGCGAGGACCAGCTTTCATAGAAATATCCGCGTTCGTCACCAAACGCTCGAGGCACGACTCGCAAGACGCCCGGCAGACCCGTATCGTGTACCGTCAGCCCCACGGTGGCACCTGCTCCGCTATCGTCACCGGCCGCTATTATCTCCGAAGCGTGGTTCGCTCGTGTTCTTCGCCGCGGGCTGGTCGTGACACGAGAGACTCAGGGTTAGAGGCGTCACGCAGACGTGGCGGACGGCGTTTGCGCTGAGGGGGTCCGATGGGTGTCGAACTCGAGCTGTATGTATTGCTTGTCATCTTGACGGTTGGCTCGTCTGTGTTTGCGGTCTTCGAGGTCGAGACACCATGGTGGCGCAAGTTGCTGAAGTGGTCGATTGTCATAGCGGGGACAGTCGGGCTCTACAACGCAGCGGGTCATGTCGCCCTTCTGCTACCAATCGTCGCGGCGGGCGCTGGAGCACTCTTTCATGTCATGTGGTGCCGCAAGCACGGCATCCATCCGATCGAGGCAACACCGCGCCGCAAGTACTATGAATTGCGGCAGTGGGACTGGCCAGAGTGACCGTCACACCGAACTGTCTCGATTTTGTTGTCAGCTCGACATAGGGAGCTGAACCGGGCCCGGGCAAATAGAGGCGTGGAGGTATTCGAGCGGCGTCTGAACTTAGACATGGCGCAAAATGGTCATGACTATTCTTAGATCCTACTGATGATGGTCACCTGAAATCCAAGCGCCGCGTCTATGATGCGCTGTTCGCCGAGCGGCTGACTAACGCGCCAGCAGGTCATGGAACGCGTTGACCCGGACTCGCCGGGGTGCACGCGGCAACGACATCTCGCCGCTGACTTCCTGGGTCCCCGGTCCGTTCAAGGTCACCGCCCCGAGCTTGACGAGCTGGTCCCCGAAATCTAGATACAACGGCACGAGGCTGAGGAAGCCGTCCGGCACGTTGCTCTGGGTCACGCTACCGCTGATGCGATAGGTGTTGTCACCGATGTCGTCGACCTCCAGCGTCGACTCGAACCGAGGAATGTCGGTTCCGTACACCCACTGGTCCAAGAAGTAGTTCAGCGTGCCGTCCCCGCTCAGGTCCATCTCGGCTGTTTGATGGCGTTCAGCGATCACGCGAAAGTCGTCGGTGGACGGAGCTCGACCCGCCCACTCGGTGGCGAACTCCTGCATCATCGCCTTGAACGCCGCGTCTGTAGGCGATACCCTTGCGTCATTGTGTCCGCTTTGTGGTTGGCCACCGACGCGCGACGGTCGAAGATCTCTTCCCGTTGTCGTTCCCAGTAGTCGTTGGCCCGAGACACTCCTTCCACGAACTCCGGGGTCAAAGCGGCCGTGAACACCGAGAACCCTTCCGAGATCCACTGGTCCCGATAGCTCTCCCACCCGATCTGATGACCCCACCACTGATGAGCCACCTTGTGCCAGCCGACGGTATCGGCGAATTCCCACAAGCTTTTCGCATCCCGACCGTCGAGGCCATCGAAGTTGAAGGCTCGCTCCGTCGCCCCGACCATGGCGACCGAGGGCAAGAACACCAGCATCGGCCACGACTGTCCAAAATTCCATTCGACTTGCTGGCTAATCGCGAGTCGGGTATAGAGCGCCTGGCCAAAGTGCGCCGTCGCCACCCGAGAGGCGTTCATGGCGTCGGCCAACGCGGACTGGGCCATCTTGACGCCAGACCGACGCGCGTAGACCGTAAACGCCAGCCCCGTCTCGTCGTCGGTTCCGGATCGCTCGAGGAAGTCGCCGTAGTTGAAGCCCGCGACCCGGGTCGCGATGTCACTCCGCCACACCGCCACCTTTTCGCCACCGTCTCGTTCCTCGCTCACGCGCCGACCGGTCGCTACTAGCTGCTCACGCCGAGGGAACCTGAACGTCATCTCGTAGGTTGCGAGATCTGAGAACCCGCCCAGGTTGGGATACCAGCTGTCTCGGGCCCGGACCGATTACGACCCGCTCCGCCCTTGCACGACATCCCGTCCTTCGTAATCGATGCTGACTCGAACCGTCTCTCCCGGAGTCAGGGCTTGAGGAAAGACCACGGCGACATCGGCATCACCCGCGTCGTCAAACGAAAGCCAGCGCTGGTCGAGGTGTTCCTGGATCACGCCGAGCTCCTTCGAGCCGCCCTCCTCCAGCGAGGCCGACTGAATGTCGAGCTTGTGAAATAGATGGAGTGGCAGGACCCGGAGATCCTCGACCAGAGGGATGAATGTGATCGTTGTACGCCACGATATCCGACGGCCATCGAACGTTACGGCGATGTCGTAGTGATCGGCGTCGGCCAGCTGACGCCGTGGCTTCCCCCGGCCCGGTCGGGCTTCGCCGGCCGGCGCACTCAGATGCCACAGCCCGCCGTAGCGATCGTCAAACGAGATGAACGCGATCTCCTCGCCACCCATCATTCCAAACTGGGCCGACAGATTGGAGATTCCGAGCGGATCAACCGCTAGCAGCGCTGGTTCGTATTCGTCACCGTCGACGAGCGCCAGAAACACGCCGTCCTCGCCCTGAGGGCGGTTGAGGAGATCGCTCACGATCCGGAGCTGGAGGTTGATCTGCACGTGGTCGCGCTGCAGCTCACGGTAGTCCTCGTATGCTTCCGCGGCCCGTGGGTCGCGTTCACCAGAGACCACCGCGGCATGCGCAAGCACCTCCTGAGCGGTCTGGTCGGTGAACAGCAGCCACAACCGATCGAATTGACCGGACAGCGTCTCGAGTTCGTCGTCATCGGTGACAAGTTGCAGATGACGACGCTCCGACTCGGTCGATGGCTCGAGTCGATACTCGCCCTCCCCGAGGAAGACCGCGCCAAACGTGACGCCGTCCAGCGGAGCCAACAGGTGTAACGCGCCGGAACGCAGATGGATGTGATACCCGTCCCGCACGAGCCGAAGCCCTTGCACCGGAATCTGACGCCCATCAAGCTCTGCGTGTCGAACGGTCTCGTAGGCCGGCACGATCTGTGCTGCCGCCTCGGGTGACCACCCCGATACGGCCAAGACCAACACCGCTGTCCACCATGCTCGCATGTCAGTTCTCCTGACGGGGCATCGCGCGACAACCAGTCGTCTACGTTCTCCCGTGCTCGTACAGGTAAACGAGCGGACCGCGAAAACCGAACGGGCACAGCGCACCACCGCCTGGTTCACACTTGAGCGTTCGAGGAGTGGATATTCGCTATGGCACGCGACCGCCATCCGCGCGGGTCACGCTACTGGTTCGGCCGAAGACATCGATACCCCGGACCCCGGCCGTCTGCGCCGGGTGACCGTTCACGGTGACGGTCTCTCCAAACGTGAAGGTGTCCATTGCGTAGCCTCGACGCCGTAGCGCGGACGCTGCGGATGGTCCGAAATAGACATCCCAGTCGGCGGTCTGACCGTTCTCGTCCGCCACCTCCAAGAGCAGGATGGGATGCGGATTGACAAAGCTCCACGTCTTGACCGTGCCCGTCACTTCGACCATCCGGGTTTCGTCAAAGAGACCGGCGGCGCCGTGATGGGCGTGCCCGAGCGAGCCCAGCGCCAGCGCAATGGTTCCGAACATGGTTCCGAACGCGGTGAGCATCAGCGCTTTCTTCATCTATCGTTCATTCCCGTCTCTTGTTGTCGTCCTTGCTCTTGCCTTCTTGCGACGAGGCGGTGCACTAGTACTAGTTCCGGCGGTCGACCGGTGGGTCCTGCGGATACTTTGTCGGTACGAGCCGCAGATTACGCCGAGCTGCCTCGGGTTGGCAGTCCCACGGTAGCGACAGTTCGTCGTCACTCGGTCGCCACTTCATCACGTAGGAGATCGGTTTGAGTAGAAAAATCGGATCTTCAACCGTGAGATTCATCCGCAAGCTGTCGCCGTGACGGGTGTATCGCTCGACCAGGCGCTTTTGGGTCGATGACGGCGCGCTCATAAAGTCGCCGGCGATTCCGGCCGGGTCAAACGTGAATTTTGTCGTTTCGACGACAAGCTGTTCGCCTTGGTATCGTCCGGTCGAGTAGCCATGGACAAAGAACGACCCCGCGCCCGGGGGCACGTGCTCGTGCCCGTCGAGCCACACCGTCCGCACGATGTCGTCCTTCTCATACGTGAATGTGACGCGGTCCGAATGCTGTTCGACACGAAACGCGTAGGGGTCGCCAAACAGCCCAGGAAGGGTTGCCGGTCCGCAGTCATACTTTGGCGCGGCAAGCTCGTCAAACGCGTCGACAAGCGCCATGGCGCGGGCCGTGAGTAGCTCTACGACCCCTTCTCGACTCAATTCGGGGCATACCTCGGATGTGGTGTCGACGCACGTCCGGCCGGTAAAGACGCCGTCAACATTGGGTCTGTCGGACGGGTCGATCTGAGCCCACGAAAAGCCAGCGGTCGTGAGACCGCTGGCGACGAGGAGTAAGCCGGAGAGGGCGAATCGTCGTTGTCGCATGGTCGTGCCAGGGATGCTACCACTGGTAGCGAACCCGGAGGCACGGTGCGTCTTACTGGCCGCGCTCAGCGAGATACGCGTGTGACGCCGCGGCGTCCATCAGGGGCACGACCTTGTCGGGGTCGATTCGGACCATCAGATAGCTGATGTGGTCGCCGATCTTTGTGAACTGATGGCCCGTACCCGCTGGAATGACAAACACATCGCCGGCCTGAAGCTCAGTGGTTTCCGCGTTTCGGATATCCGCGGCATTGCGACCCGGGCCGTTCAGAAACTGCACGGCCCGGTTGTCAGACGGTCGGCGCTGCGCGTCGACGAGATCGGGTCCCGTGCGGTTTGTTCCGGAGCCGCTCAGGACGTAGTAGACCTCGGTGACAAGGTCGTGCATCGCCACGGAGTTTGGCCGGGGCTCGGCCAGTGCGCCGCGGTGGGCTACAGCGATTTGGATGTTTGTCTTGCCGATGTCGATAGAACGCACCTGCTGATCGACGGCGTTGGTGTCTCGCCCGACCGTGACATAGGACTCGATCTCCCCGGCACCGATGTGTGTCGAAGGGCACATCGGGCACGACGGCTCGACATCCTGCGCGGAGAGCCGGCCGAGTACAAACGCGAGCACGACGGTTGTGGCAAAGATGACGCCGAACAGGGGTTGTCGCATGATGTCTCCTTGGGTGAAGGGATTCTTGTTGGCGAGTCTCCTCGCCGGCTGAGTCCGTTATTCGGCTGGATCCGTTACTTGGTCGGCTCCCTCGCTTGCCACAGATGCAGAACGACCGCGTCCGACGCATCGGAGGAGGGTCGCAGGTCATCGGCCGAGGCCGGCAGACGCGCCGCCACCCGGGCGAGATGCCGCTGGACCGCCATGGTCCGTTCCGCCAACACCGCCGTGTCCATCACACTCACGGCGACAACGCCTCGAGCACCTCACCGTAGCCTCGTTCGAGCATCGGTGCGACGTCACACCAGAAACGGGTCGCGTCCAGTCTGAAGCGGTCGAACGCGTCTGGCGCCGCCTCGAACAGCAGTTGCCCGTCCCTCGCCGCGCGGTACCGCAGGAGCCCGCTCGCGCGACCGAGATCGGCGAGGTCGACCCGATCCTCCCCGAGCGCCTCGACCAGCGATGCCAGCAGCCCGGGAACGTCGGCATCGTCTCGAGCCAGGTACCCGAAATCCCAGTCGGCACCAGGCCCGTCATCTCCGCGGGCCCGCGAACCGAACAGGACCAGTAGCGCCAACCCAGAGGTCGACCGGCCGACGGCAGCGGCGGCATCCAGCAGCGGCATCCAGCAGCGGCGTCGAATCTGGTCGCGGCGTGCTTCCGATGGTAGCAGACGGTATCGTCAACTTGAGCTCATTGCTGCGCGCGATCAGTGACGTCGACGCGGCGAACGCGTTCGCGCCCGCGTTCATGTCAGACTACAACCGCCGGTTCGCGAAGGCGCCGCGCAGCGCGCACGACGCGCACCGCCGACTGCCGGCGGCGAAAGACCTGACGTGAGTGTGGGAACGGAGAAAGCGGACATTTCTACTTTGGGCCGACAGGGGACCGGAGCTAATATTTCCTACGATCCGTCGCATGCATGTCGGTCTCCTCCTGTGTTTGTACTGATCGCTGTCAGCTGATGCCGTCATCATGACCATCAGAAACTAGGAGGAGTCCATACCATCATGGTGAAAGTCCCGCTGCGGTTTTGCCGCGGATGGAGCGCGCGTCCAAGGTGGGCCTGCAGCGTGCACGCGTGCTGGCGGCGCCATCTATTCGGCGATTGGCACGGGAGTTCGGCGTAGATATCGGCGAGGTGTCCGGCTCCGGGACGCGCGGGCGAGTGATCGCCGACGAGGTCAAAGCCCATGCCCGACGGATTCTGACCCGGGCCCGTCAAGCCACCGCCACACCCGTCGAGTCAGAGCCAGACCTTCCGGACTTCAGCCAATGGGGTGTGGTTGAACGGACACGGATGTCCAGTGTCCGTCGGGCCACCGCTCGACAGATGAGTCGGGCCTGGCAGGCCGTGCCGCACGTGACGGAGTTTGAAGCGGTGCGGAGAAAACTCAAGACGCGACGGCCGTCGTTGCCGCTGTCTGTCACTGCCTACACGGTCAAAGTTCTGGGCGCAGCCCTTGAGACGTTTCCGCAGTTCAACGCCTCGCTCGATGTCGGTGCAAAGAGCTTGTCGGAGATTTCCCTGGAGATCGCGTCCGTCGCGGAGAAGGCCCGTGCGCGGACCATCACGCTTGAAGAGCTGCAAGGGGGGACATTTACGGTGACCAACCTTAGCGGACTGGGGGGGACGCTCTTCACACCCATCATCAATCATCCCGAAGTGGCGATCCTTGGTCTCTTCCGCTCCACATTCGAACCGGTCTTGACCGGTGGTATCAGTGGCAGCTTTCAGCCTCGGCTCATGATGCGCTCTCGTTGTCGTATGACCATCGCGTCATCGACGGGGCCGACGCGGTTCGCTTTCTACGTTGGGTCGCGGAGCGGATCGAGCACCCGCTGCTTCTCGACTTACCCTAAACCAGCGTTCGCGGAGGTTGACGGCGGTGCGCTAGCGAGAGCGTTCGTCGTCGAGAAAGAGGCTCTTTGGCACGTGGCCCGTTACGACCTGCGTGAGGTCGACGGCTTCGGCGACCCGAAAGTCGACACCGATGCTGGCGAGGGACGTGGCCTGGCCGGCCGTCAACCCCTTTTCCCGCATCAAGAAGTCCACCACTTCTCGGACTGCTCGTCGGGTGGCGTGATTGAGGTCGAGATCGATTCCCATCAGGATGTAATGCGTGTCCGTTTCCGCCCACGGGGTCTCGATGGGGTGGCCCTTGTGGAGGACGAACCGAAAGACACCGGTCAGCGACTGCTCGATAGCTGTGCCGCTGACTTCGCCATCGCCCTGGACGGCATGCGGGTCGCCCACATAGAACCTTGCACCGGGGTGAAACACGGGCAAGAATAGACGACTGCCGGCGGTGAGATTTTTGACATCGAGGTTTCCGCCAAACGGTCCCGGGGGTCGCGACGCTTGCACTCCGTCGACGGTGACGCCCGGCTGTCCGACCGTCGGGTCGGCGGGCGCTACGGCCATGATGCCCATGAACGGCGCGAGCGGCACATGAATATTGTCCGAGAACAGCGCCACCTGCCGACCGTCGACCATTGCCGAGCGAATGACGTGTCGCTCGTTTGTCATGTCGACCGGTGCGTCGTTGCCACTCGACCCAGGGTAGGCCGGGTCAAACACACCGCTGGCGGGCCCGGTGTTGTTGATCCCCCACTCTGCCCGAGTCTGGATATCGAGCACTTGGATCTCAAGCATGTCGCCGGGCTCGGCCTCTTCAATGTAAATGGGTCCGGTGATCACATGGCCGCTTCGACCGGGGCGCGGACGTCCCTCGCGCGACGACCAAAAGTCGATGACATCCTGGAGCACCTCGTCCTCACGAATTCCGAACCCGCCGAGGTAGCTCACGGGGTGCTCGTCCTGCGTCGTGCCTGCGTGCGAGAGGGTGTCGACCCGCACGACAGCGCCCGACGCAACCGTCACGACCGGGGGCGCATCGACCGGAAACCAGCCCCAGGTGGACGTCTCCGGACGAGAACCGACGTGGTGGTCTATGACGGTATCGCTCGGGGCTTGAACGTTCAGCTCGGAGAGCGCGATACCCCGTTCGCCTGCGACCGAGTACAGCAGATACACACGGCCTTCTTCTTCATAGATAGCCGGGTCGCGAAGCTGATTGACCGGCACATTGATAGAGCCCCCGCGTGACGTTTCGATTTGGAGATCGGCGCCCTCCCATGGTCGCTCCGGTCTGAGTACTTCTACGGACTCGGTTTCGCGCCACCGCCGCCAGTCGCCGGACAGGTCGATCGTCGACAATCGGATGTGTTCGGGCGTCGCGCCTCGTTCTGTAAAGAACACGAAGAGCGTATCGTCGCGAAGAAGCAGTGCCGAATGACGCATATCCGTCGTGAATAGGTGCGGGCCTTCCTCGAAGTCGGTCAAACCATGAGGGTCGGATGACCGGTAGAGCACGCCCGGCATCGCCAGCGCATAGACATGGTCCCGGTGACGGAACACCCGAAAGTAGGGTCGTCCGAGAATCTCCGGTCGGCCTTCAAAGGTTAGTCCGTCTGCCGATGTCGCAACCCGCGTGACTTGCTGCCCGATCTCGCGACCGTGGACATACATCACGATCTGCCGCGCGTCCTGGTCGACATGGACGTCTGGTGACGCGATGTGGGCATACGCTCGTCCACCCGGTGACGCCGGGGAGCACGGTGGGCACGTTGTCGGAAAGTGCGATTGCTCGATCTGGAGTGTCCCCGGCTGGTACGTCGTCCACGGGCCGGTCACCTTGTCGGCGTAGGCCAGTCGTATGTATGTGCCCTCATGGTCCGCGAAATACAGGTAGTAGCGACCGAGAGGGTTGCTCACCCAGTCTGGGACGCGGATGAGGGAGGGGCCTGCGATATTGCTGCCCATCGATTCGTCCATCGCGGGTTGGATGATCGGCTCGTCTAGCAGCCGATCGACCCGGACGGTCTGCGCCGTCACCGGCGAAACCGTCATCAGGAGCAGGGCGGCGGCGGCAGAGGCAACAGTCATCGCTCGCATCATAGGCCCGAGCCTACCATTTCGTCACAAAAAAAAGCGCTGGCTACGAACAGCAGTACGTAGGCAGCCAGCGCGACCGATCTCTTTGTCTGACGGGTTATGGCGGGTCGCTTCTAGGAGACGTTGACTCTCACATGCACGGACGTCCAACAGCATTGAAATCCGCTGCCACCCTCGCCGGTCGAATCGAGAGCCTCCACGCGCAGGATGTATTCGCCGGGTTCACTGAATGTCGCGGTGACCACCGGGTTCTGGTCTGTCGAGTCCTCGAACTCCTGCTCGGTCTGGTCAAAGGCGACATCGCCGGGACCACGAAGCTTGTGCCACCGGACGGCCAGGGGCGGACGTCGAAACCGGGGATTACTCGGCGCGCGGACATGCTGTGTCGGTTTGACGTCACTGGTCCAGATGGCGATCTCGAAAGGTGTGCCGACCGAGGTCTCCAATGTGTGGCCGATACCCATCGGCGGTCCGGTATGCCCTTCGCCGTCGGCCGAGAACCGGACAGTCGGCGGTTCGTTGCCGTTGGCGGCGTCTCGCATGGGCTCGATGTAGTACGGAGGTTGAAGATGAAAGGGAATCGACACGGTCTGATTGTTCGAGGTCAAATGCCAGGTGATGTCGTTGTCACCGAAATCGGCGGGCACTCGAATTGTGAACACTCCCCACTGCCGTCCAGGAGGAAAATCGGTCGGTTGTCCCTGGTCTTGGGGACCGGGCGATAGATAGTTTCCATCCCCGATGGGGACGTCAAGGGACTGGTCCCCGTTCGGATTGAAGTATCCCACGAGCAACGAGAACGACCCGTCCTCGTTCGGATACCAGCCTTCATACGCTGGATAGATCGGCTGACCGAACTCCATTAGCGTTTTTGGGATTTGCGCCCCGACCCACCCGGTGCTCGCGCACAGCATGGCGGCGATGACAATCACACCTGCAGGCTGACGATACCGCTGCATTCGACTACTCCTTGTTCGTACGTGTCAGGAGCCGCTCCCAGCGACGAGGAAGCGGCTCCGGTGGAACCTACGGGTTACCGAAATTTCTATTCGCCGTCGTCATCGTCGGTCGTGTTGCCGAGCAGCGCTTCGCGCTCGGCCACCGCGGCCGCAAAGTCCTCGTCATCCAGGTAGGTGACGTTGACCCACGCATGGCCCATCTCGTCGACCGTACGGTCACCGTAGCCGACCCACTGGTTGGAGTCAGGGTTGGATCGGTTGGTGGCGGTGTTGTCATACCACGACTTGACATGGAGCACCGTGCCCTTCGGGAGGAGCGGCGCCGAGTGATCGGCGTAGACGTAGTTGTTGTGCCAGTTGAAGTTGAAGTCACTCACCCGGCTCAGTACCTGCTTCTCGCCGTCTGGCAGGATGGCGGTCATCTGCATGCCCACGCCACGCAAATGCATGTGCGGCTGGTAGTTCTCGACCCTGCCGTTCTGCTTCAGCACGTGATAGTTCTCGGTCGTTGTGACCTGGTTTGGAGGAATCGAGAGGTTGTCGCTTCCGCCTTCGATGGTGCTGAAGGCCGACAACACCTGACGATGCTTGGGTGGCGCATCCTTTGGGTAGAAATACAAGCCAATCTCGACAGCGTCGGTGACCTCTTCGCCCGCGGACGAGTAGTGGATGTCCCACACAATGCTCGACCCGGCCTTTATCAACTTTCCGCTGTTCTCGCGCATGATCTCGCCTTGTTTGCCAACCGCCCACTCCATCAGCAAACCAGGACCGATGTCGGAGGCGGCGCCCAGCGTGCCGTCTTCCTCTTCCTGTTCCAATCGGGCGATGGCGTGGTGCACGATGCGGCGCCCTTCAACGGTCGACGGGCGAATCTCGATCGCACGAATCCAGCGATCTTCGGTCAGGCCTGTCTCTACCTCTGGCTTCCACCAATGGTCCTGAGACAGCGCAGGCATCGTGTAGGCCGTGGAAGTCAGTACGAGATCCGGTGGGCCGCCAAATTGCTCGGCAAAGTTCCACACGTCATCGTCAGCAAAGACCGCGGCCGGCGGGACGTCGGCCGGGTTGCCCTCTGGCGCTCCCGCGTCGACCCAGCGGGCTACGATGCCGATATCTTCACTGCTGAGCGACCGGTCGTTTTTGAAGTCTTGGATCCCGACGGCCTTGTCGATGTGCCAGGGAGGCATCTGACGTGCCTCGACCCGGTTTTTGATCGACCGTGCCCAAGGACGGACTTCTTGATAGGTCTGAAGTGACATCGGAGCGATATAGCCAGGCCGATGACACGCTTCACACTTGTCACGGAAGATGGGAGCAATGTCTTTCGAGTACGTTGGGTCTTCTGCTCGGGCATGTGCGGGGAGCAGCGCGGCTGCGCTGGCAATGGCCGCGACGGACAATACACGTGTGAGGCGTTTCATGTTGCTAGTTCCTCCGTGCTGTGTGATGGACGCATGGTATCGACGCCGCGATATCGAAGGGTCTCGCACAAAAACCTAGATAAAGATGCTATCACTATCGGGCGGGCGGGCTCCAGCGTTCTTGTCCCTGGCCGCCCGGCCACCCAGATGAGGACGGCGGTCAGTTTTTCGTCCGCGTCTCCTATAGACTCACCCGAAATTCGTCAGACCACGCAGACCAGGACTACGACATGCAGAAATGTTTGCTTCGACTCGCTCGTTTTGCCCTTGCCGGTGCGCTCGTCGCGCTCGTCGCCACGCCATCGGCGCGTGGCGGTCAAGAAGAGACTCCAACCTATCGTCCGGTGACGGACGAACGATTGAAGAATCCGGCGCCCGAGGACTGGCTGATGTATCGCCGGACATATGACAGCTGGGGTTACAGCCCCCTTGACCAGATTACGGCTGAAAACGTTGGTGACTTGGTGCCGGTCTGGACATTCTCCACCGGCGTCATTTCCGGGCATCAGGCCCCGCCTATCGTCAACGACGGCGTCATGTTCGTGACGACCCCAGAGTCACAGGTGCTGGCAATCGATGCCCGGACCGGCGACCAATTGTGGCGGTATCGAAGAGAGCTCCCGGAAGGGATTCGCCGCGGACATCGCACAAATCGAGGGGTTGGTCTGCACGGTGACAAGGTTTTTGTCACGGCCCAGGACGCGGTGGTCGTGGCTCTCGACGCCTTGACGGGAGACGTCGTGTGGGAGCAAGCGGTCGAAGACTATCGCACCGGCTACTACATGACCATGGCCCCCTTGGTGGCCAACGGAAAGGTCCTCGTCGGCGCCTCGGGTGGCGAGCGTGGGATCCGAGGATTTGTGGCTGCGCTTGACGCCGAGGACGGGCACGAGGTCTGGCGAACATTTACCGTGCCGGGGCCGGGCGAGCCAGGAAACGAGAGCTGGCCAGGCGACTCGTGGCAAACCGGTGGCGCCTCCATCTGGGTGACCGGCAGCTATGACCCCGAGCTGAACCTCACCTACTGGGGGACCGGCAACCCTGGTCCATGGGTCGGCGATGCGCGGCCGGGCGACAATCTCTATACGAACTCGGTGATTGCCCTCGATGCCGATACCGGAGAGTTGAAGGCCCACCACCAATATCACTGGAATGGGTCATGGGACTGGGACGAAGTGTCGGCGCCCCTCCTCATCGATGTCGAGCGGGACGGCCGTTCGATTCGCGGCCTCGTCCACCCGGCGCGCAATGGGTATCTGTGGTTGCTCGAGCGCGAGGCTAATGCCATCAACTTCATCGAAGCCGAGCCGTTTGTCTATCAGAACGTGTTTACCGAGCTCGACCCGGTCAGCGGTCGCCCCAGCTACGACGCCGAGCGCAAGCCCGGAATCGGCAAGTCGGCCACCTTCTGTCCGTCGTTGTGGGGCGGGAAAGACTGGCCGCCGGCCGCGTATAACCCACTCACCGGCTATCTCTACATTCCCGCCAACGAGAATTTCTGTTCGACGATCGAGGGATACGAGATCGAGTACAACCCGCCCGGCAATTTTACTGGCGCGTCCACGCAGACGTTCGTGGCTCCGAATGCGGACCACCTCGGAGAGCTCCAAGCGTGGGATATGTCAACCGGTGACAAGGTCTGGACTCAGGAGTTCCAGTCTCACAACTGGGGGCCGATTCTCACCACGGGGGGTGGACTCGTGTTTGCCGGCGGCCTGAACGATCGGGCGTTTCGGGCGTTTGATGCTCGAACGGGCGACATCCTGTGGGAGCAGCGAACAAATTCCGGTATCACCGGTGTCCCGTCGTCCTTCGCCATTGATGGCGTGCAATACGTCGCCGTGCAGTCAGGGTATGGTGTGGACGCGCAGGGCATGCAAGGCGTCATCAATCGAAGCCGCGGTGAGAACACCCAAGTGCCCCAAGGCGGGGTGATCTGGGTGTTCGCGCTACGCCCCTAGGTCAGGACGTCTCCAGGCCTCACCATTCTGCCTTTGGGAGATACCGAGACCTCTCCCAAAGGTGGGCTGTATGAGCGACTTCACGACCGCGCGGCTACGAGCCGGTCGTGAAGTCAGCCGTCCACTCGTGCAGACCCCAGTGAATCTCCAGCGTGGCGCTGGCTTGGCCAGTAGGAATGAGCACCGCGCCCAAGGGCCGCGTTGCTTGACCGCTCTGCGAGTAGGATAGGTCGATTTCGGCGGCGTCGAATTCGGGGTTGTATTGCGTGCCCCAGGCATCTGGCTCGTTGTTGAAGACAAGGCGCCAGCCATCGCCGACCCGCTTCAACCAGAGACCGTAGGAACCGGGAAAGTCGGGTGCCAGGTTGTCAGTCGGGACATCAACGTCTCCAAACCGAAGAGACACATCCGTCTTGAACCGGAGCACCGCGGCTTCGGTGAGTCGGATGACGTCGCCGTCGTCGGCGAGGTCGATCCCGACAAAGTCGTCGTGTTCCGTGCCGATCTCCTGCCAATAGAGCACGCTGACTCGTGACTCGTCGGGCAGTACAAAGGCGGTCTCGTTCCGTTCCGCGAGGGTAACCGCCAGCGCGACGGCACTCGTATCACTGTCAAATTCAAGTTCGCCACTTGCTCCGCCGCCGGCGGGTACTGTCCGGCCGTTAGATGGAGGGTCGGCGTAGTCGTAATCCGCCGTCCACCGGTTACCGCCCCAGGCGAGCACTAGCTGCCCCGTCCCGCTGCTGGTGGGAACCAGCGCAGCCGAGAGGGTTGCGGCAGTGTTGGGAGTGGTGCTGTGGGACAGTGGAATCGTCCCGACCACGCCAGTGCTCACCTCGTCTTCTGACGGAGGTTGTTGGGCTTCGAGCGTCCAACCGGTATCGACCCGCGTCAGCCACAGATCGTATCGGCGATCACCTTGCCTGGATTGCTCTTCTGCATCGTCGCTCTCATCGCTGCTGCCCGACAGCTCGCTGCCGTCGAGGGTGCCGATGCGTAACAGCGGATGGGCGCGGAGCTGACCAACGCGCACGCGACTCGACGTCGGGCCGCTCGCGGACAGCAGTGCCTCGTGGGTGGCCTCATTGGCGGTCAACGCGGGTGAGTACACGAGCGTCACCGGGCGAAAGGCCAAGATGAGACGTGACTGCACGGAGATGTCGGTCGGGGCATCGTCCGACTGTTGGGTCGTGACAACGGCCGGAGCGACGAAACACATACACAGAGTGAGAGTCAGCAAGTCGAAGCGGAACGCGCGCATGAGGCACCTTTGGGTCAAGAAAGATACGAGAGTCCGAAGCAGAAAAAAAAAGCGCGTCCGCGACGGACGCGCTTCGGGGTTCTCACGAGGTTGCCGATTTCTTCCGTCGTGCCACCCGGCGTTGTCGGTGGCGCGTGGTCGGGCCCTTAGTTTTCTTGGTTGGTCGTGCTCACGTCGTCTTCAAGCTCGGCGTAGCTCAGGAATCCCAACGACATCTCGTCGTTGGTGCGAGGCCCAAAGCCGGTCGACAGCTCTCCATTGAAGCCCCTACGCGTGCCACGTTCGGTCGTGCTGTCATACCAGAAATCGACCTCGAGACGGGTACCCTTGGGGAGCAGCTTTGGCTCCTTGTATTTGTAGGTCACCTGCCACGCCTGGTCGTAGTTGGGGACATCCAGAAGGAGCTCTTCGCTGCCGTCTGGGTAAAACGCCATGTAGCGCGCCGCCCTGGCACGTAGATGCGCGTGCGGCCAGAGGTTGATCAGCAGGGTATCTTTCTGCAGCGTGCGAGCCATGCCAATCCGATAGTTCTCTTGGTTTGGCGGAATCTCGAATCCGTTGTTGCCAAGCGTATCAGTGATCACCGCGTGGGTAACCGGACGCTCCTCGAGAAAGAACCCAACCTCGGCCTGGGTGGTAAACGCCGACCCGGCTCCCGGCTCCTTGTTGAAGTGCATGTTGAAGATCATCGTGGAACCCGTCTCGAGTTGCAGGCCGTAACCATCAGGGAGCATCCCAGATTCGCCGCCCTCTGCGACACAGCTCAGCAAACCGCCTAGACCGAGGGACTTGCTTGCACCCTCGACAACATTGGCATCCTCGGCACGGACAAACGCGCACATGTGATGGACGCCGCTGCCCTCGGCGCCAGTCTTGAGCTCCCAGCCCTTGACCCAGACGTTCTCGGGGAGGATGTCCTCGTCCAAAGTGACGAAGAAGGACTTGTTGATGTCATACGCGTCGTCGTCGATGAGAAACGGCTCGTCCATCTTGACGACAAAGTCCGGCTTTCCGTGGGACCATCCGTCGTTGGACTCTTCGGCAAACAGCCGGGCGGGTGGTGCATCGGATCGGTCACCGGCGGGGGCACCGGCGTCCACCCACGCGAGGATCGTGCTGATCTCGTCGTCGGTCAGGCCTCTCTCGTTCTCGAATACACCGGTCGGAGCCGACGCAAACCATGGCGGCATCTCCTTGGACTCGACTTTACGAGCGATCGAGCGCGCCCACGGGCGTGTTTCTTCGTAGCTCATGAACGGCATCGGCGCCACGAGGCCACTGAGATTGGCGCCACCGCTGCGGTGACAGCTCTGGCAGTTTTCCTGCACGATCGGCAGGACGTCTTTGTAATAGGTCGCTGAAGCTTCATTCTCAGCGTATCCGGGCGTGGCAGCCAGACACACGCCGAGCAAAATGGCGAAAGAAAGAACCCCGGAGTTACGCATGCATTGCTCCTACGTCTGAGGAAACCGCCGCTACATGGGCTGGTTAGAAACCGACTGATCGAGCTTAACTTGAGTCGCTAGGCAAAACCAACCCACGGCGGGATGGGCCTCCGTCCGCCGGAGGATGATCTCTGCCCTCGTCTTCGGCGCGGCCACGGTGCTTGGCCACGCACGTCGGTTCCATTTTTTGGCGTATCACCTAATTCGACAGGAGCGAGCGCAACTTTCTTGGCGCTGCTAGCGTGGCGCTACGTGTTCTGGGAACTCCTTGCACGGCATCGCCCACTCACCACAGGGGCCAACCGGAAGGTCTTTCCGATAGAGGAGGCGACCTACCGAGTCTCCATCCGGCGTCGTCGTGGTCACCACGAACGTCAGCGTTTGACCGTCCGGGCTGAGCGACATGACTTCGTGCATCCGCATTTCGTCCGACGAACCCGGCGCGCGAACCCCCTCTGCGACGAGTCGGTCGCCGTCCCACCGGGACGATGCCATCATTCTCGTGTCCCTGCCCACCGGTATCGACTGCTCGCGACCCGGGGTGAACGACCAGGCTTTGCGTCCATTTGTTTCAGGCCCAATGACGACAGTGCCGTTTTCGGCGTGCGTAATAAAGAGGCGCCGGATGTTTGCCCCACCCCGCCCGCCGCTGAACGACGGCGGTGTCGTCGATTCCGCCGGGAGGAGTGTCCACATACCAGAGAAGTCCGGGGTCAGGGTCGAAGCCGAGACCACCGGTGTCGATGACGCGCCAAGATCAAGCGCGACAATGCGCTCGCGGTCCCGGGCGTAGAGCGTGGTCCCGACCAGGGTGGGCGCGGTCCACGAGGTGGTGTCGAAGAGCGCTGTTTGTGCCTGGGTCGTGATCCCAGACGGGTCGAGGATGGCCAAGCTCAACGTGCCGTCCTCTTCCAGGATGATGGTCTTTCCATCGGCGTGAAGAAGGCTCGCCCGGGTATATCCGCGGGCACGCCACGCGGTTTCGCCGGATGCCACATGGGTGGCGGTCATGATGGCCGTCGCCCCCTGACCGCTTGTCCCGTAGATGAAATCGCCGATTCGTAGCTGGTTCAGGAATGTGAATCGCAGCCGAGGGTCGTACCACAGCTCTTCGACCTGAGTGATACCCCCGTCCCGCACGAGACGAATCGCGCGACTGCCCGCGATGTAGCCGGACGAGACAAAAAGAATGTTGTCGTCTCCCCACAGCGGCACCTGGAAATTGAAGTCGTTTCCGGCGTCATGGGGGTGCGCCCAGAGGATTGCACCGGTGTCTGGGTCGATGCCGTGCACGGCCTGACCGGCGAAAACAATAAGTTGGAGCTGGCCATCGACCGTTACGAGCCCTGGCGGTGATTCCGACACGAGAAAGCTACCGCTTTTCCACACGGTGCTCCCATCATCCTGCCTGAGAGCCATCACCGACTGTCCGGGGCCGCCCACCTGAATGATGATCGTGTCGTTGTAGGCGAGAGGACTGCTCCCATAGCCAGATTTGATCATGGACCGGATGAGCAGTGGTGGGGCACCAAGGTCCTTCACCAGGTCGCGGGCCCAAAGCACATCGCCCGTCGCGGCGTCAAACACGTGTAGCTGCTTGTTTGTCCCAATCGTAAAGAGCCGACCGTCGGAGAGGAGCGGTGTCGCGTGGGGGCCGCCGCCCGTGCCAAAGTCCTGGACCTGTGAGGTGTAGGAGAATTCCCACAGCGTGTCGCCCGTTGCCTCGTCCAGAGCGATGACGGTTTCCTCAGGCCCGAACGGGCTCCCACCACCGGGACCGTCGGCCTCCCGAAACATGGTGTAGAGACGACCGTCGCCAACAAGAATCGCGGAGTGTCCCGCCCCGAGCGGACGGCTCCACAATTCCGGCGGGCCGTCTTCTGGCCAGGTATCCGCCAGACCGCGCGTGTCGACGGTAAAATCGGCGTGCGGTCCACCCCAGCGAGTCCATTGTTCGACGCGATTGTTCTGCGCCTCCGCCGTTCCGGCCAGCAGGGTGACAGCCACCGCGGCCGCTACGACCATCCGGTCGAAAATCTCTCTTGGGACACGTTTGGGGACACTTATTGGGACATGGTCCCGCCGGCGTCGGGTGCCATCGACAGCGCCGTGGACGAATGAGACCGCTGGGATGAGAAGATCGCGAACAGGTGGATTGTGCATGATTCTGTGCAAGAGTACTCCGTCATTCCGGTGGGACGTCTCCAATACGGCCGTTTCGGATTGCGAAACGACGGACGATCTGCGATTCGTCCGGGATCGCTCGACCGTCAAACGCCGCGTCGCGGGGCGGTGGGTCGATCCACACCGGAACATACCGTCCGAGATACAGCTCGGTGGCGGTCTGAATCAGTGTTCCGAACGCCTGGTCAAGACGGGTCTCAGCCCCAGGGTCGTCGACGATGAGCACACCGCCGTCGCGAGGCAGCGTGTCGGCAATCTCCACGAGGTGATCCAGGACCAGCGCGGACAACTCCGCAGGTTTGACCCAGCTTGGGTTTCGGGACATAAGCGCCGGCACAGCGACAAAGGCCGCCGTTACGCCGACGAAAAGCAGGCGTTGCCTGATTCGATGCGCAGCGGTCTCCCAGACCGCCTGGAGATACCCTGCACCGCTGATCGCGGCCCCGGCTGCTGGTAGGCAGACGTAGAGGCTTGACCGGATCGGGAGAAATAAGGTGATGGCGTAGCCTCCGATTGCCCACACGACCCCCATGATGATCCATCGGATGTGACGCAACGTCAGGGCAGGGCGTCGCCACGACAAGAGTGTGAGCACGAATGCGCTGGCCAGGGGGAGGGTCGCCGCCCGATCGAAGTACTCGACGGCGTTTCTTAGAAGGAGCGTAGGCTCGAGCGTGAACCGATAGGCCCCGGTGGTGGCGCCGGGCGTCATCGCGTCGGTTTGGAGGCGGAGTACAGCGTATATACCGAGGGGTACGAGCAACGGCCATCCGCGCCGGAGAGCGGATCGCACGTCTTCGAGACGGGGCACGACGACATCATCTCGAACGAGCAAGGCGACCCAGGCGAGAAGCATGACGGGAAGGAGAACCGCCTCTTCTTTTGAGAGCAGCGCAATCATGGTCCACGTCGCCGCGGTCCACATGCGGCCGCGAATTGTGGCGTGGGCGGCCAGTAATGAGAACAGCGTGAGCAGCAGCGCGGTGCGCCCGCTGATCCACAGCACCGACATCTTGACTGCGTGGAAGTTGAGACCCCAGAAGACCGTTACCAGGACGGCTGTCCCCGAGGCCAGACCGAGGGCCCGGCCCACGCGCCCCAGGGCCAGCATGACGCAAAAAACGAGGGCGAGATTCGTCGCCCCGTAACCGAGGGCGTTCAAGCCAAAGAGCCACTCGTTGACCGTAAATGTGAGTGAGACGACCGGTCGGTAGAATCCACGCGCGTGGGTCAGCAAAGCGACCAGTTCGTCGCTGTCTTGCACTCGGCTGTCAGCGATCCACGCAAAATCGTCCTTGATGAAGCCGTGACCGAGGGCTGGGGCGTAGATGACAAGTAGCGCCAAACCCAGAAGCGTCGCCCAGGCTCTTGTGGACACGTGCATCGACCAGTGAGAATACCCTGCAGGCCGGCTGGGGCCTCCGTGGTAGAGTCTGGTCATGCGACCGGTGCTCGGGAGGCGTGGCCTCGCCCTGGTCTTCGTCGTCGGTCTGGTTGGGCTCGGCGCGGCGACCGCGGTTGGTCAGCGGGGGGGTGCGTTTCGTGCGTCTCGGGACCATCCGGCCATTCAGTACACCGCGGGGGCGGTGAACAACGCCGCCTCACGGCTCAATCTGAAGCTTCGAGCCGGGGATGTCCAGCTCGAGTTCGATGGGCGTGCGGGCTATCTGGAAAGCCTGCTCGACGCGCTGGAGATTCCGACTGAGTCCCAAGTGACGGTCTTCTCGCGGACAAGCCGTCAAGCCTCGGAGATTAGCTCTCGCAACCCACGCGCGATCTACTTCGCGGACTCGGTGGCGGTCGGATGGGTGCGAGACGGCGACGTGCTTGAAGTTGCCACCCACGACCAGGCGCAAGGCACCGTCTTTTACACGCTACCGCAAACTCCCACGGCAACCCCTGAGCTCACGCGGACGGATCAATGCTTAGCGTGTCATTTGTCATGGGACACGCTCGGAACACCTGGGTTCCAAGTGCTGAGCGTCGCGCCGCTGTCCGCGGACCCCAATGCTTACGCGACCGGCTTTGTGTCGGACCATCGTAGTCCGCTCGAACAGCGGTGGGGGGGCTGGTTTGTCACGGGCGACGTGGGACCAGTTCCCCACATGGGGAACGTGGAAGTGACCGATGTTGCCGAACCCGAGGCCACGCTCGGGCAAGTGCCGCCGCAGTTCGAGTCGCTGACCGGCGTGTTTGACCTCGACGGGTTTCCGTCGGTCCACAGCGACGTGGTCGCGCTCATGGTACTTGAGCATCAAGTGCACATGTCGAATTTGATCACCCGGCTTGGATGGGAGGCACGACGGATAGTGTTTCGCGACACAGCGTCGGCGGTGACCGAGGAGGGCGCTCAAGAGGTGGTGGAGCACGCGGCCGCCGAGCTTGTCGATTATTTGTTGTTTGTCGACGAGGCGCCGCTTTCATACCCCGTCCGCGGCTCTGGGGGGTTTGCCGAGCAATTTGCCTCGCGGGGGCCGCGCGACACGAAGGGACGGTCTCTTCGTGATTTCGACCTGGAGGAACGGCTCTTTCGATACCCGTGCAGCTACATGATCCATACCGAGGCGTTTGACGGGCTGCCCAGTATGGCCAAGGACGCGGTGTTTCGCCGTCTTTGGGAAGTGCTGTCTGGCCAGGAGACAGGGGCGGTCTATGACCGGCTGTCAACGGGCGACCGTCGAGCGATTGTCGAAATTCTGCTCGAGACCAAGCCCGATCTTCCCGCGTATTTCGCGGCGGACTAGACAAACCCTGGAGACGATATTCATGCGTATCCGTGCCCTGATAGTGCTAGTCGCGTTTGGGTCGGCGCCGGTGGCTTTGGCCCAAGGGCCGACACCAAATGTGAACGACGGCACTGCGCTGCAACGGGAGTGTGAGACTGCCCTTCGGGCCGCGGACCGGGGGCCAGACAGCAGCCCGGACCCCACCGCCGACGAAGAAGAATTGGACGACGTGGAGCGTGGATACCACATGGGCCAATGTCTGGGGCTCGTCAGCGGCGTCTGGCATACGCACATGCTCATGGTGGACGAGTTCGCGGGAGATATCGCGTTCTGTCCGTCACGGACCATCAGTACCGGTCAGATGGCCCGGCTCGTCAGCCGCTACTTGCAGGTGCATCCAGGGGAGCTTGGCGAGTGGGACACGGTACTCATCCTCCGCGCATTTATGGACGCCTATCCGTGTAGCAGCCGACGATGATGACGACAGTGACGACAAAAGGTCAACGGACGGCGCTGGCCCTGCTGTGTGTGTTGCTGGGCATCACCGGCGCAGAACTCAGTGCCCACCCGATGGACGCCCAGAACGCGGCGTTTGTCCAGGGGATTGATGGCCCGGCGATTTTTCCATTCATCTACCTTGGCGCAAAGCACATGGTCACCGGATACGACCATCTGCTGTTTCTGGTGGGAGTAATTTTCTTTCTCTACAGGTTGAGCGACATCGTTTTGTATGTGAGCCTCTTTACCGTTGGGCACAGTCTGACGTTGTTGCTTGGGGTGCTGGGGGACATCGGGGCGAACGCGTATGTCGTGGACGCCATCATCGGGCTGTCGGTCGCGTACAAAGCGTTCGACAACGTCGGTGGTTTTGAACGGCTGATCGGTTTCCGTCCGAGTCCTCGAGCGGCGGTCCTTGTTTTTGGCTTGTTTCACGGTTTTGGACTGGCCACAAAAGTTCAGGAATTCACGCTCTCTGAAAGCGGTCTTGTCACCAACATGCTGAGCTTCAATGTTGGCGTCGAGGTTGGTCAGATCCTCGCCCTGACGATCGTGTTGCTCGGGTTCACGGTCTGGCGGAATCGCGCGAGCTTTCTCCGGCATGCGTTTGCCACCAATGTCGCGTTGATGACTGCGGGGTTCGCCTTGGCCGGCTACCAAATGCTGGGCTACGTCTTTTACTCGTGACGCCACATTCTGATCAGACCCATCGTCAAGGGCCTGGCGATTCGCCAGCGACACCGTCCGGAAAGACGCTCGCGGTTGCCACCGGTGGCGCCGTCGCGGTGGCGGCCCTCCTCCTCGTTAGCGTGGTACTTCCCGCGGAGTATGGTCTTGACCCGATGGGTACGGGCCGACTGCTCGGTTTGTTGGGGTTATCTCGCGCCCAGCCGGTTGTCCGATCGGACGACGCCTATCGGACCGACGTCGCCGAGTTCGAGCTCGCGCCCACGGAGTGGGTCGAGTCGACGTATCGGTTTGAGGACGGCGAGAGCATGGTATTCGCGTGGGACGCGACTGGGGCGGTGAGTTACAACTTTCACAGCGCTCCGGATGGCGCGCCGCCGGGGTTTGCCGAGAGTTTTGACGCCCAAGAACGCGAAAGCGCGTATGGCACGTATACCGCGCCATTTTCCGGTATTCATGGCTGGTATTGGGAGAACCTCGGCACCGAGTATGTCACCATCACGCTCACGACGGCCGGGTACTATACCGAGGCCCGCACGGCACGGGACCGAGTCGGCGGTGAGCGCCCGCTGCGAGATCCGAAAGGGAGGGTCCTCCGGCGAGAGTGATCGTGGTCAAGTAGTGCGGTTCATCGTCCCGGACGACTAACGCACCCCGAGTGGACTTGCTCCCTCATCGCGCCTGGCCGGCGCGACGGGAGTATGGACAATCTTTCTCTGCGACAGTCCACCTACTAATGCACCACGTCGTCTGTAAAGTCTTCGAGAAGTTCGAGGTGAGGGATTTCGAGTGACCGGATGGCGTTGATCGCTAGCGCTATCACGTCCTCGGCGCTAGCAGGCGTCTGCTCGGTGCGAATTTTTTGCCGGGCCGCTCGAAGGATACGCAGGACTTGGGCGCGATCAAAGCGCTGGCCCTCACAGTGTTCGCAGAAGCTCATACCGGATGATACCTCCTGCTCTGCTCAGCTTCTAGTCCGCGGCTGGCCAATCGAGGGGCCATTACCGGTCGTGCGTCGTCAGGACCGTCCGCGTGTCCAGGAGAATGCTGAATAGAGGCCGTGCGTCCCCTCGACGGAAAAGCTGAACGGTGTATCGCGGCACGTCGTCCGACCCCGGGCCAGCGTATGCACGAGGCCATGAATCACGTTGTAGAGATTCGACAACGTTGCCGGTCCGTCATCGTTGCGACCACGAATGGCGGTGACTTCCGTATCGAATACTCCCGGCACACTCATTCGCTTCACGGCACCTGCGTCCTGGAACGTCAAGGGGACAGGTTTTGTGTCGAGGCGTGTGGCGACGAATTGACCCAAGATTTCCCATGGACCGCCCGCCGCGCCAGACACGATCGTTTCCAACGCGACGTGCTGCGTGGGAGTGGCCCGGTCGTCCACATAGATGCGCTGGGTCCAATCGCCCTCATACATGCGAACCGGGGCCTCGAAGACGACCGCGACGTTGAGATCATCAATGACGGTCTCACCAAACCGGCCGGCGGTCACATGAATGGCCCAGTGGCCGACGCATCTCTCATGGTCGCATCGTTGTTTGAAGGAGACGTGCGCCGGGCACAGCAGTTGGCAGCTACAGTTCTCGAAGAGCAGTCCTTTGGCCCACCAGTTCGGAGTAGACATAAGGGTTCTAACGGTCCTCTCGCACCGGCAGCCACGGGCAAGCAGCCTGTGGTGAAAGTCCCGCTGCAGTCGACCGCCGCCGAATCCGGCCGATCCGCGTTGTTCATCGGTCAAGTACGGCTACGTCAGACGATCAGGCTTTGTCGGACCAAACGCTGCTGAGCGGTCGGTGAGGCCACCCACGACTCGAGCTGCACCCGTTGAGATCGAGTCACACGCAGGGGCTCGGCTGACTTCTACAATCAGTCGTGAGAGGCACTTCGAAGCACGCTGTGTGATTATGACAGAGACACTACACTAGAGCCTGATAGACTCAGCTTCTTTGATCCCAACTATGGGATGTGCGTAGGTGGTAGCGTGGCGCCTGGATATCGTGTTCAACAGCGTTGTTGAACGTCGGGGAACTACAAATGACCTCAACCTGTGGCCGCCCTGCAACTAGCGAGGACGGCTCGCTCAGCGACAGCGTTCATCTGATCCAGGTCCCCCACATTCGATGACGCCCGCGGTCGCCTCGCGCCGTTCGAGTTCAACCAGCTGCCCTTCGTGCCCCTTCGGATGTTCGTGGTGCGCGATGTTCCGGTGGGGACGACGCGCGGAGGCCACGCACACCGGAGCCAGCGGCACCTCTTGATCTGCCTCGCTGGCAAAGTCGTGGTGGACGTGCGCGTCGAGGGCGATCATCGGTCGTTCGTCCTTGACCAGCCCCAGACGGGGCTCCTAGTGGAGTCCGAGTGTGGAGCTCGCAAACCTTTCGCGGCCGACGGGTCCATTCTGGTGGGGCTGGCGAGCGCGCCGTATGACCGGAACGACTATCAGACCGAGGAGTCGCAGGCGTCGTGACTGAGCCGGTGGTCACCGTCTGCATCCCGACGTGGCAGGCGGAAGCGTTTATTGATCAGACGCTCGGATGCGCCCGGAATCAAACCTACCCGCGCCTCCGTATCATGATCCTGGTGTCGGTCGACCACAGCGACGATCGCACCACCGAAATCTGCCAGCGGCACGCCCGCGAGGATCGTCGCGTTGAAGGGTTCGCGCAGGGAGAACGATTGGGCTGGGCGCGAAATATCAACTTTCTGCTCGACCAGGTGACGTCAGAGTACTTTTTCATCTACCCGCATGACTTCCTGAACGATTCGCCTCGCTTCGACAACGTCTCCGGCGCCCTCCACGATCCGCTCGAAGGCTACGAGATGCTCGAGCCCAGCTACAAGAGCCGGGATGAACACACCAACATCCAGGTGACTCTCATGCAGCACACTGACACCCAGGAGCTGGCTGCCGACATCGACATCGACGAGGCGCGTGGCCTCCAGCACGGGTTTGAGGTGCTCCGCAACAAAATTGGGAAGCGGCGCACCAATCCTTATCTCGTTCGAGAGATGCTGCTGGCAGGGGATCCCCTGCGCCGGTCCCTTGATCCGAAATACCGATTCGTCTTCAAGCATGGAAGACGATAATTAAGAGCACCAGAAGCACCAAGACTCCGTCTCGAGCCAATCCGATCGGTCGCGATCGCTGAGCGCGCGCCCGGCCGGCTCGTCAAGATCATGAGCCAGGGATTCGAACGCAGCCTCGAGGCGTTGGAGCGGGCGCTGGCCCTCCAGCCGACCTATGTCCAGGCGCATGCCGGCGGCGCTGCGAACTGGCCGGACTATAGTGACCCGTGCAAACGGACTGCACCCAGACGCGGCGGTTCGCCCGCGGCAGCGCGTGGCACGTTCTTTTCTTTGATTGGAGAATGTCGTGATGAAACTCGTGGTCATCATTGGCCTGTCGACGGTAGTTGGGATCTCGTGGGCATCGGTTGCGACCGCTCAGCTCACCGCAGCGAAAGAGGGGCCCGTCGTCTATGGGCATCACCACCTGAACGTGACGAGCGTAGACGAGCACATGAAGTTTTGGGTGGACACGCTGGGTGGCACGACGGTGCCGTTTGGCAATCGAGAGATCGTGAAGTATTTGAACACGTGGCTGGTGCTGAGTGAGCAGGCGCCGACCGGTGGCACGAAGGGGACCACGGTCAACCACATTGGGTTCAGAGTGCCAAGTGTGCGGAAGGCTCTCGAAGCCGTTCGCGCCGCTGGGTATCCCATTGTGACCCGCGAAGAGCTTCCACCGGCCCTGGCCGTAGAAGACGAGATGGCGTATATCGCCGACCAGGACACCTATATCGCGTTTGTGATGGCTCCGGACAATGTAAAGGTGGAGCTGCTCGAGAACCCGACGCAACGTGAGCCGGTCGCTTTGCATCACATCCATTTCGCAGCCGAGGACGTTGCGGCGACAAAGGCCTGGTATGTAAAGACGTTTGACGCCGTCCCGGGAATGCGCGGTTCGTTCGAAGCCGCTGACCTGCCCGGCGTCAACTTGACGTATTCGCCGGCGGCCGACTCATTGGTCGGGACCAAAGGGCGTAGTCTCGACCATATCGGGTTTGAGGTTGATGGTCTTGCCGCGTTTTGCGAGCGCTTGGAGCAGATGGGCGTGACGTTTGACCGGCCGTATACCGAGATCGACTCGCTGAATATTGCGATCGCGTTCTTTACTGATCCGTTTGGCACATACATCGAGCTCACCGAAGGTCTCGATAAGTACTAGTACTAGTGCACCGGCGTCGAGAGACGTTCAGCATGCTCCGGTCGGGACACCGCGGCGGCGGCGTTGCTCTTCGCTCGTATATACCCGATATGCTCCCTTGTCGCGTCTGCCCAGCGCGACCTGTGAGCGTATGGGGCGTAGTTGCCCGAGTCGCAGCACGGCCAGACGCTATGCCGCACCTGGATACTGTCGCGCTGCGGCGGACACAGAGACACACGCGGTACGCCCCAGAGCAACCTGACCGTGGCTGACCCTGCCGAGATAGGCGCGTGCATTCTGGCCGCGCTGCTTGTCATTGGCGTGCCTTGGGCGGCCGCCTCGTATTGGGTGATGCGACGCGTCGGCGACCTTCACGACCGGCTCGGGGTAGTGGCGCTCGGGTTTGCCGGAGTCGGCGTGGCCACGTGGGTCCTCTGGGTGGTGGCGACGGTCACTGCCCTTGGGCCTGCCGCGCTGGTTATGGCGACGGTCTTGGGGGCGGGCTGGCTCGCAGCCGATGCACGCCGCGCACCGCCCCGCGGTCTTCCCGCCCGTGGCGGTGCGAGTTGGCCGGTGGTGCTACTCGGCCTCGTGTTTGTCCTCCTCTTGGTCCCTGCTTTCTTTTCTCTTGGGTTGGAGCCGGACGGCGCCGTGCATACGCTGGCGATGACGGATTGGTATAAGCACCTCACCGTCGCCACGGAGATTGCGGGGTCCGACCGGCTTCCTCCCTAAACCCCTACCTGGCTGCCGACCAAGACCCTCGTTACTACTTTGGATTTCATCTGGTCGCCGCCGCTATTAGTCGAGTGGCCGGGACCGGAGACACATATCCGGCGCTCCTCGTGCTGACGGGTGTCATTGCCTTTTCGATACCGTTGGTCTTCTATGCGTTCGCGCGACCATTCGGCGGCCCGCGACTGGCTGTTCTGGCGGCCGGCGCCGGTCTCTTGGCCGGGTGCGATATCCTGGTGGTCGTTGTCGACGCGGTGCGGGCGGGTTGGGCGCTCGATGTGTGGCCCACTGGGTTCGAGGTGCTCCGCGCGGTCGTGCCCTCGACCCAGCTCGACTACTGGGTGCATCACAACGAACGGCCATTCAATCCGTTCTATGTTGCCACGGCGTGGGCGCCCCAGCACGTTGCGGCCGTTCTACTGGCGCTATCCGTCCTGAGCCTTGTGGGTCCCCGCGGGTTCGACCAGGCGATCGGGGGGAAGCGAGGGCGCTCCGCGCTCTTACTCCCGGCGATCTCGGCCTATGTTGCCCTGGCCCTCGCGTGCGGCGTAGCGGGCTGGCTGCTCGTTCATCGTATTCAAGCATCCCCGAGGCTGCTTGAGTGCCCCCGAGATTCACCGGTGGGTGCCGGTCGGACTCTTCGCCGGGGTACTGTCGATGCCGATGCTGGCGACATTGTGAGGCGGCGAAGGCTCGGCGACCGGGATGACCCTCGCCGTGTCGTCCTCCGGGAGTTGGAACAACGCCGCGGTGTGGAATGGAATCTTTGGTGATCGATGGTGGACCAACCTGTTAGACACGCCAGCTGTCTACACACTCGAGCTTGGTGTGGTCGGCGTTTTGGCGGCGCTGACGCTGGCACGCAGTCGATCGAATGACCCAGCGACGCGTCAGACCGAGCAGACGCCGGCATCCGCGCGCGTGGCGATCAGAGTACGGGACTACACTCGCTACGTCGGGTTCGTCTGCCGTCGACCGCTGAGTCTTGGTGACCGCCGGCACGCACGACTCTTCGGGGCGTCGGACGAGCTTTTTGACGCCGCGTCGTCCGTCCTTGACGAGGCCTATGATGCACAGACGCTGCGCGAGGCGGCGGCGAAGTTCTCGGCCGTCGGTGCCGATACGGTTCTCGTAAAGCTCCCCGCGGCGCAGGAGCCCCCCTCGTGGATCGCGCCGCCGTGTTTCAGGACCGCGTATAGAAACACCGCCTGATTGGTCGCCTCGCGCATCCCGTCGTGCGCTGGCTAGCCGGACTTTCGTGGGCCCGGGCGCGAACTCTGACGTGGCATCTCATAGAATGCTGGGGATGGCGGGTGCGATATGAGAACGCGGCGGGTCGGTCGCCGTTTCGGAATGAGGGTGCTCGCCGCGTGCCGAGTACCCGTCGTGCTGGTAATCGCCTGTGCGACCGCCGCCACGGCCCAATCGAGGTTTGGCGGGTGGGGCCAAACCGAGCTCTCGTATGACGGCCAGTTGACGTTCGTGCGGCTAGGGTGGAGGGATGGGACGTATGGTTCCCCTACCGCTGGGGGCGGCGTCAACTTTTGGCTGCACGAGTTTCCGAGGGCCGAGCAGAACCTCATGTCTGCCGTTGGTGACTTCACTCTGATCGACGCCCGAACGGACGGGAGTCTCCTCATGACCCTCGGCGACCCGGAGCTCTTCAAACATCCGATCGTGACGATGTGGGAGCCAGGCTTTTGGACTATGACCGAGGAGGAGGCGCTCGCGCTCCGCCAGTATCTCCAGAAGGGCGGGTTTGTCATTTTTAATGACTTTGAAGGACCGCAGTGGGCGAACTTTGAGGCCCAGACGAAACGGGTGATTCCGGGTGCGCAGTGGCTGAGATTGGACGATACCCATCCCGTCTTCGATACGTTCTTTCGGCTCGAGGACACCGCGATTCACGCTCCGAACCCCCTCAACCATCATTTGCGGGGGCGAAGTCCGGAATACTTTGGCCTGTTCGAAGACAACGACCCGTCTCGGCGCATGATGGCGATCGCGAACTACAACACTAATCTTGGGGAGTACTGGCAGACACCCGAGTTCTATGCCCCCGACGCCCTGAGTCGGGCGTTCGGGCTCGGCGTCAACTACATGATTTACGGAATGACCCACTAGTGCCCCGGGTCAGTAGTTGGTTGAATACGTCCCGGAGCGCGGCGGCTGGCGGGCGAGGCGCGACAAGGGAGCAAGGGGGCGATTCGTGACCGAGGAGTAACGCTGGCAGGCGGGATGCTCCGCCTGGGACTTGTGCCAGACATTACGGTTACACGGGACTCGTCCCCCAGGTCATTCGCCGGACGGAGGCGTCCGGGTGTGCTAACTTCGATCTGTGAGGCTTGCTCTTCGACGATGCTTGTGCCACCGGGGAATACTCGCGGTGCTCGTGGCGTTGAACGTCGGCGGAATCCTGTGGGCTGGCCTCCACCATAGGTGGTCGGCGTCCGAGAATCACGTAGAGCCGTTGTCGGATCGGCCCGGCATCGCGTTTGGGCAACACGGACTTGCGTATACCGACGCGTTTGCCACCCACCAAGACCCGGCCGATACAGAAGCGACCGGTTTTACCGTCGAGATAGCCTTCCAGCAGGGCGTGCCGAACTCGAGCTTTCGCTTTGTCGCGGTCGTGCACAGCGGAGATGAGACGTCGCAACTTTTGATTGGTCAGTGGAGACAGACCATCATCATCCTGAACGGTGCTGACTATGACTTCAGTCAGAAGTCGCCAAGACTGAACGTCGACATTTCGAGTTATGAGGGCACACCCGTCTTGCTCGCGCTGCGTGCCACACGCAGCACGGTCGAGGTGTATCTCGAGGGCAATTTGGTGGCCACCAAGGATATTTTGCTCAGATTGCCGACCGACACCGAATCCGGAAGCGTGATTCTCGGGAATTCTCCGTATGGGACAAACCCGTGGCGGGGCAAAATATTCGGTTTCGCGCTCCACGACCGCGCGTTGGCCGGTGACGAGCTGAGACGTCATCACGGGTCCTGGCAAGACCATGGGAATTTTCTCGAATTTGGTCACGCCTCGGCCGTGGTGTCATACGCGTTTGTCGATGCCGCGAACGGCAGGGCGGTCGATCGGTCATCGAGCGGCTTGGACCTACTTTTTCCGAGCGACACGACATTTATTGCTCCCCGGTTCTTTGATCGACGGGTTGCCGGTTTTCTCTCGCAACTCTCGGCAGACTGGGATGCGGTGCTGAACCTGTCCGGGTTTATCCCGTTCGGATTCGTTTTGCTGGCGTTTTTGTCCGAGGTGCAGCGGCGCACCCGGGTGGCCTTGCTATTGACGGCGACGGTTGTCGGCGCTGGGTTGAGCTTTGGGGTAGAGCTCGCGCAAGGATGGATCCCGTCGCGCAGTTCAAGCGTGTTCGATTTTGTCCTCAATGTGTCGGGCACGAGCGTAGGGGCTCTCGTCTCTCTGGCGATGTTGGGCTTGTGGGAACGACCGAAGGTGGCGCGCGCCAAACCTGGCGTGTTGTGAAGACTCTGGCCACCGAGCATGGCCTATGAGACGATGGGCGCATGTTTCGCCTCTTTTGTGCGTGCTGTGAGTCAATCGCTCTGAGTGTGTTGCTTGTTTCGTCGGCGCTGGCTCAGGAATCACAACTCTCTTTGAGCGGGGTCATTGACTTTCATGCCCACGCGGGACCCGACTCGCGTCCGCGTTCCGTCAATGATCTCGAGGCCGCTCGCCTCGCTGCTGAAGCTGGAATGCGCGGCCTGGTCCTCAAGAATCACTTTACGTTGACCTCTGATCGCGCTGCGCTGGTGATGGACCAAATCGACGGGTTGGAGATATTTGGCGGTGTCGCGCTCAACCGTTCGGTAGGTGGTATCAACCCGGAAGCGGTTCGACAGATGGTGGCGTTTGCAGGTGGGCGAGGCAAGGTGGTGTGGCTCCCCACATTTGACTCCCAGTTCTGGGTTACGCGAGAGGGGAGCGAGAACCCCTTTGTTCCCGTCGTCGAGAATGGCCAGCCGGTCGACGGGCTTGAGGAGGTGTTCTCTCTGGTGGCCGAGCATGACCTGGTCTTGGCCATGGGGCACTCGTCCCCCGAGGAAGTGCTCCGTCTCATCCCTGTTGCTCAAGCCCAGGGGGTCGAACGTATCCTCATTACCCACGTCTTTGGACAAGACGCCACCACCGACCAGATGCGGCAAATGGCGATGGCGGGCACGATCATGGAACTCGACTGGCTCGCCGTGTTCTCGGGGAGCCTCTCAATCGAGGACTATGTGGGAGCGATCCGAGAGATCGGCGCTGAGCACTTCCTTCTGTCGTCCGACTTTGGTCAGGCCGGCAACCCCACGCACGCGGAAGGGCTCAGGGCGTTTTTCGCCGCGTTGCGAGGCGAAGGCGTATCCGAGGAAGCGATTGACCGCATGGCCCGGACAAATCCGGCATGGCTGCTCGGGCTCGACTGAGCCTGGGCCGTCACACCGGCCGGAATCCGGAAGCGTGTGATAGGTTTCTGAGCGCTCGCGCGCAGGCCGCTCGCTCCTAGGCCACGATCTGCGGGATCAGCGTCCCGTGGACGTCCGTCAGTCGCATATCACGGCCGTTATACCGATATGTCAGCTTGGTATGGTCCATGCCCAGAAGGTGGAGCATGGTTGCGTGGAGGTCATGCGACGATACCCGCTGCTGCTCGGCTTTGTAGCCGAAGTCGTCGCTGGCTCCGATCACCTGGCCGCCCTGAATGCCTGCACCGGCCATCCAGCCCGTCATCGTGCCCGGGTTGTGGTCACGTCCGACGCCGCGCTGCGAGATTGGCATTCGACCAAATTCGGCGTGCCAGACGATGAGTGTCGAGTCCAGCATGCCACGCGACTTGAGGTCGGTGAGGAGACCTGCGATCGGGAGGTCTGTCTCCGCCGCGTGCTGAGTGTGGTTCTCCTTCAGGTCGCTGTGGGCATCCCACGTGTCGGTGTTCTGCGAGCCCAGCCCGCCGTGGAAGAGCTGCACAAAGCGCACACCGCGCTCGACGAGGCGTCGAGCCATGAGACACTGCCGCCCAAATGGCTCCGTAATCTGGTTGTCCAGTCCATAGAGCTGTTTTGTGGCATCTGACTCAGCCGCGGTATCGACCGCTTCCGGCGCGCAGCCTTGCATGCGGTAGGCCAGCTCATACGATGAAATTCTGGCGGCTAGCTCGGAGTTGCCCGGGTTTTTTACAATGTCGATCTCGTTCAGCTTTGCCAATGCGTCGAGTCGCGCGCGTTGCTGAGACTCGGTCACGCCGGCGGGCGGTTGGAGGTCGACGATGGGGTCCCCGACCGCGCGAAATAGCGTGCCCTGGTAGGTCGCCGGCATAAATCCGGCGCTCCAGTCGTTGGGGCCTCCGAGTGGTCCTCCTCGATAGTCGTTCATCACGACGAACGCGGGGAGACTCGAGCTCTCGGCTCCTAGACCGTAGGTGACCCAGGAGCCGACGCTGGGAAATCCCATGCGTATTTGGCCGCTCTGCATCTCGTAGGTCGCCTGGATATGGTCGTTCGAACGGCCATACAGCGACCGGATGAATGCCATTTCGTCGACCTTTTTTGACAGGTGAGGAAAGATCTCCGACACCTCGATCCCGCTCTGTCCGTGTTTCTGGAATGAGAACGGGCTCGGCATGAGCGGTCCCGGGTGCCCCTGCCGGACGACAACCGACTCGGCCATTGGCTGCCCGGCATACTTGGTCAGCGCGCTTTTTGGGTCGAATGTATCGACTTGGCTGACCCCGCCGCTCATGAAGAGGGAGATGACGGCTTTGGCTCGGGGCTCGAAGTGGGGTGCTCGGGGCGCGAAGGGGTTGCCAGGAATTGGCGCTTCACACGTATCGGATTGCGCGGCTTCGAGGAGCCCTTGTCGGCTGAGGAGGTCGGCCAGGGCGAGACCGGCGATTCCGCCCCCGGACTGGAACAAAAAGTCGCGTCGCGACCAGAACGTCTTCTTGGTGCAGTGATGATGGTGATGGTGATTGGACATCGTCGCTACCTCAGATACAGGAACTCGTTCAGGTTCAACATGACGTGCGTCAGGTCCGTGAGCGATTGGTCGGCGATCAATGCTCTGGCCACTGCCATTTCCTCGTCCGACGGTGACCGGGTCAATCCAATCTCATACGCCAGCTGGATCTGCCGATCCATGTCAAATGGGGCGGCTTCGCGCAGTCGGTCGGCAAAGAGTGCCGCCTGGTTGAGCACGAACTCGTTGTTCATGAGTGTCAACGCCTGGGTGGCCACCGTCGATACATTGCGGGCGGCTGCCGTTTGATTTTGGTCGGGTAAGTCAAAGGTGTCAAAGAACGGGAAGCCAAGTGAACGTCGGCGATAGACATAGACGCTTCGGCGCCACACCTCGGGACCGTCGGGCTGGTTGTTCCAGTATCCCTTACCTTGTGACGCTGCGAGAATCTCAGGTGGGACATATGGGAAGACAGGAGGCCCTCCGACTGTCAGGTCGATGCCTCCGCTGACGCTCATAATGGCGTCGCGGACGGTCTCGGCTTCTAGCCGTTGCGAACGATACCGCCATACCAGCTGATTGTCGGGGTCGGCGGCCGTGTTCGCGTCGTCGTCATAGCCGGCCGCCATTTGATAGGCCTCTGAGGTCATCAGCAGCCGGTGCATCTGTTTGATGCTCCAGCCGCGATTCATGAATTCGACCGCGAGCCAGTCCAGAAGCCCGGGATGGGACGGCGGGTCGCCCATCCGACCAAGGTTGTCGAGCGTTCTGACAATGCCCCTGCCAAAGTGGTGGTGCCAGATCCGATTCACAATGACTCGAGCGGTGAGTGGGTTGTCACGCGATGCGATCCACTCGGCCAGCGCCAGACGACGTCCGGAGGTGCGCCCACCAGGCCGCGGAATCGCGGTGGGCGGGTCGCCGTAGGTCGCCACGGTCAAGAAGCCGGGTGACATCTGCGTACCGGGACTGAAGGGATCGCCGCGGATCAAGAAATAACTCGGCGGGGGCTCATACTCCGGTCCGCCTTCTTCATACAGGAACGTGCCGGGCTCCTCGGGTGGTATCCGGCATTCGGGGCAGCCGATAATTTCGTCACCTGGCCCGTTGGGTGCGAATCGGTAATCGCCATCGGTGACGATCTCGGCCATCGCCGGTGCCGGTGGTCGCTGGTCCTCAAGGGCGGCGATCTCAGCCCGAAGCTCGACGAGTCGCTGTTGGTGGCCGGGCGAGAGTGCGTCCCGCAACCGTTGTCGGGGTGGGTTGATCGAGAGGACCTGGGCGGCCAGCAACTGCTCGCCGGGGGTCCGCTCTGTTTCGGATTTCATCGCTGCCTGTTGGACGTTTTCCGGGAACCGTTCCTTGATGATCTCCAACCGCAGACGCTCTCGATAGGGCCCTTCGATAGCCGCTACTTCATCCTTGAGAGGTTGTTGCTCCTTGTCGACCTTCGCGTTGTGCTGGCGATACTCGGCCGCCTCGGCTCGGTCCAGCAGTGGCCGGTCGATCTCCACGTAGCCAAAAATCGACGCCTGCATGCTGTAGTAATCCTTCTGCAGGATGGGGTCGAACTTGTGGTCGTGGCATCGCGCGCAGTGCACGGTCATACCGAGGACGCCGCGTCCCAGCGTGGCCAGCACGTCATCAAGATAGTCGTGTCGTCGCTCCGGATTGTCCTTCTCCCGGAATTGCACCCGGGGTCCAGCTCGCAAGAAACCAGTGGCCACGAGCGTCTCGTCGGTCACATGGTCGAGTTCGTCACCGGCGATTTGCTCGCGAAGAAACTGGTTGTAGGGCTTGTCCTGATTGAACGCGTTGATGACGTAGTCGCGATACCGCCAGGCGTTGGGACGGGTGTAGTCCTGCTCGAACCCCGTCGAATCGGCGTAGCGCGCAATATCCATCCAGTGACGGCCCCACCGCTCCCCATAGTGGGGGGAATCCAGAAGCTGGTCGATCAGGCGGTCCCAGGCCCCACGCTCGGTGTCCGCAAGAAACTGGTCGATTTGGGCGGGGGTCGGGGGAAGACCCGTCAGATCGAGATACGCCCTCCGCAGCCGGGTGAGTCGGCTGGCCTGAGGCGCCGGCGCGATGCCCTTGTCATCTCGGCGCTCCTGAAGAAAGCGGTCAACCGGATGGTCATAGATGTCTGACACCGGGACACTGGCCTGCGTGGGCAGTTGAAACGCCCAGTAGTCACGTGCGCCGGGGGGCAGCTCGCTATCTTCTAGCGCGGACAACGCCGTGGCAGCGGTGGTGGCTCCACCCGCGTCCCAGTGCGCACCGTCATCGATCCACGTTCGGACGGCCGCAATTTCGGCGTCGGTGAGAGGGTCGCCGCTCATTGGCATCGCCGGTTGATCGAGCCCGGCTACCATGTTGAAAAGACGGCTCTCTTCGGCTCGACCCGGGACGATCGCCGGCCCTTTGATGCCTCCTTCGAGCGCGCCATCCCGCGAGCTGAGGTCGAGGTCAGACAACTGCGCCGCCTCACCGTGGCAGTTCCAGCAGCTCCGCTCCATGATCGGGCGTATGTGGTCCGTAAACGTGACCGGCTGGTTGGGGGCTCCGGCCGGGCTCTGGGCCCGGATCGCACCGTGACCACCCACCGCCACCGCGACTCCGACCAGAACCCCCGCGACCGATGCGATGACTCTTCGCATAGTCAATGTCCCTTTCTTCCTTCTGCCTCTCCGGTTGGCACGCGTCCACGCGGTTCCCGAGGCGTGCATCCCAGAGTGCTCGCGGGTTGGGGATGAAGGTCATCCGCAGCCCTTTTACATCTACGCTGTCTTGCTTGTCGACTGTCGCCGAACGTCAGCACTGACTGCCAGAATAGAGTCTATCAAGCTTTTTCGCCGTCCAGACACTGCGGCGACGAAGCGGTGGCGTATGCCTTGATGACCGAATACATTACCGGATTCTTGTTGAGGGCCACTAAGATGCACGAGCAACTTCATCTTTTGTTGGCGCCGTCCTGCGCCGGGACCGCGCCGATGACACCGGGAGAGGGAAATCATGACCAGCAGACGCACGATAATTCGCGGGGCAGTCGCATTCTGTCTGGCAGGTGGCTTGGCTTTCTGGGCGCCGTCGGTAGATGCGCGCCAGGGCGCCTCGGCCGCTGTGGTGGAGATCGACGACGACGACATCGGCGGCGTTGTCACGGGGGAGAGCGGTCCAGAAGCGGGAGTTTGGGTGATCGCGGAGACCGATGACTTGCCAACCAGGTTTGTCCGGACGGTCGTGACGGATGACAAGGGTCGGTATCTTCTCCCGGATCTTCCGGACGCCACCTATGACATCTGGGTCAGAGGTTACGGTCTCATTGATTCCGAACGGGTTAGCTCGACACCTGGCAGTCAGGTGAATCACGCGGCGGTGACCGCTCCGAACCCACACGACGCAGCGCAGTACTATCCGGCCGGCTACTGGTTCTCTCTCATTGAGGTACCCGATGTGAGTGAGTTTCCCGGCACTGGTGCCGACGGCAACGGTATCTCTCCGGACATTGTGAGTCAGGCCGCCTGGATTCGAGGTCTCAAGTCTGGCGGGTGCACCGCGTGTCACGCCCTGGGCAATAAGGCGACCCGCGAGATTCCGCCTGAACTCGGAGACTTTGACTCTCTCGTCGCTGCGTGGGACCGCCGCGTCAAGTCAGGTCAGGCCGGCGGCAGTATGGATAGCGGCCTCAACCGAATGGGCCGCGCCCGCGCGCTCGAGATGTTTGCGGACTGGACGGACCGCATCGTGGCGGGCGAGATCCCGGAAGCGCCACCGCGACCACAAGGCGTTGAACGGAGTGTGGTCATTACGCAGTGGGACTGGGCAGACCCCAAGGCGTATTTGCACGACGAGGTGTCCACGGACAAACGGAACCCGACTGTCAATGCGAACGGGCCAATCTATGGCGCGCTCGAAGCCAGCGCGGACTACGTGCCGATGCTCAATCCCGTGACGCACACCACATCGCAAGTGGCGGTGCCGGTTCGTGACCCTTCGACACCGGTAGCGTCCGGACCTCCGCTGGCGCCCTCGCCCTACTGGGGTGACGAGGCGATCTGGGACAGCAAGGCGAATGTTCACAATCCCATGCTCGACGAGCACGGCAGGGTGTGGCTGACGTCCCGGGTTCGGCCGGCCGAGAACCCCGCGTTTTGCCGGGAAGGCTCAGACCATCCATCGGCTCAGGTGTTTCCGACCGAACGGTCCGGTCGTCATCTCGCGATGTATGACCCGGACACTGAAGAATTTTCGCTCGTAAGCACCTGCTTTAGCACGCATCATCTCGTGTTTGCCGAGGACGACGACGACACGCTCTGGACAAGTGGAGGTGGCCCGGTCATCGGCTGGCTGAATACCCGAATGTATGACGAGACCGGTGACGAGGAAGCGTCGCAAGGATGGACGCCGCTCATCCTGGATACAAACGGCAACGGGCAGCGCGATGAGTGGGTGGAGCCCGGCGAGGAGCCCGACCCGACCAAGGACACCCGCGTCACCAGTGGCTTCTACGGGGTGGCCGCGAATCCGGTGGATGGAACCATCTGGGGCTCGTCTCTCGGATTTCCGGGCTCGATTGTACGCTTGGATCCTGGCTCGGACCCATCTCGCACTGCGCTCATAGAGGTCTTCGAGGTGCCCTGGGGAAACCCTGCCGCGTCGGGTCAGGGATACTCTCCGCGCGGTATGGACATCGACCGCAACGGCGTTGTCTGGACACCTCTGGCGAGCGGTCATTTGGCGAGCTTTGATCGCCGAGCCTGCACCGCACCGTTGAATGGCCAGGACGCCACTGGCCAGCACTGTCCAGAAGGGTGGACGTTCTACCCAGAGCCACTACCCCAACTGAAAGGTCTCCCGGACTCCGGAAGCGCCGAGGCGAGCTATTACACGTGGGTCGACCAGTTCGACACCTTTGGTCTTGGCGCCAACACGCCCATCAATACCGGTAATGCCTCTGAAGCGTTGCTCGCCCTGCAAGACGGGGAGTGGGTCGTGATGCGTGTACCGTATCCGCTGGGGTTCTATACCAAGTGGATGGATGGTCGTATCGACGACCCGGAGGCCGGCTGGAAAGGCAAGGGGTTGTGGGCCACCTGGAGCACCCGAGCCCCGTTTCATAGCGAGACTGGGAAAGGTACGCCGAGCAAGGTGGTTCGATTTCAGTTGAGACCCGACCCGCTGGCTCACTAAGCGCAGCACCGTAAGCGGGTGACCACTCCGTGAGTGGTCACCCAAAGTGCCACACTCCAGAGGATTCCCGCGGTCGAACGCGGGAGCCAGGCGAGGGCGATTCTGTCCTGTGGCCGACCGGCGCCGTGCGCTGGGCGGGCGTGGCTCCTGCCCGCCCAGGCCGTAACGTTACTGGCCTTCGATGGTGTCGCCTTCGCTGGCCTCGCCTTCCACCACCCGACAGATTGCTGATTGCGACAGGACCCGCGTTACTTCGAGCACGCCAACCTGGTCGGTGATCCGGTCGAGAACCGTGCCGTCGGCGTCCTTGATTTCGTCAATCATCCGGTAGACGTCAAATCGTTGGCCCGGCTGGAGGTTGAAGTTCTCACCGCGGTTGATAAAGATGCCGCTGTCGCCGGTGCCCACGACCAACCCGGTCGGAATGACCGGCGCGAGCACGTCGAAGCGGGCACTGTCGTCGGCGATTTTCGCGATGACGTCTTCGACCGCTGGGCGCAAAGACTCCTGAGCCACGCCGGCGTCAAAATCGCGTTCGAAGTTGAAGCCATTGAAGAAGCCTCCCCCAAATCGCTTGTTGCCCTCACCCTCTTCCGCGAACATGATTTCGCCGGTCGTCGTATTGACGATACGTATATCGAGTTTGCTCTCGGCTTCGGAAAACGAGACTCCCAGCCGCCGAAAACCTCCTGATTTCGTTTCAATCGAGAACTGGGTGATTGAGCCGGTGAGTATCAGTTGGGCGCCGAGGAGCTTACCGATCTCGGCAGCAGTCGACGTAGAGACGCGCCCGCTCGCGCCGAGGTCCTGTTCGTCGAGCATCGCGTCGAGCTGAGCTCGTTCGACAATGCTGAACCGGTCCGTTTGGAACAGCTGGGTCGTCAGCTCGTCGGCGGCGGCGGCGCCCAGATTCTCTCCCCAGAATCTCCAGGTGCTGTTGTTCTCAAAGTTCATGACCGCAATTCGCGGCTTGGTGGTGGGCTGCGCCGCCGCCGGGCTGGGCGACAGGATGGCCGAAACCGCAAGTCCGACGAACAAGATCGGGAGTTGGAAAAATCCGCGTGTCATTCGTGTCCTCCTGTGTCTTCGGGTAGCGTCAAAGCGACAAACGAGCCTGGGAACCCGCCGCCGCCGCCGACCGGCGCGACGACGTATTGTTTGCCGTCGTGCAGAAAAGTCATGGGAATGGCGTTCGTGGAGGCGGGCATCTCGACCGTGGCGATCTCTTGACCGGTCGCCTTGTCGACAGCGTGAAGCAGCGGCCGTCCGCCCCTCCGCGTGCCGTCGGGTCACCGTCGCAACGCCCACGAATCGAAGCGACCAAACCGTACCCTGCTTTTGTCACGCTGTCGTCTCCTCAAGACTTCGCGGCAGTACGCCACCGCGGTCTATTCTTACCAGTCTCGATCCTATCTCACCTCGTGGACGGTCGCCGCGAAAGGTTCGCCCGGCCCCGACCGCGACAGCGAACAGCAACACCGTCGTCGCGAGCGTCTCGACTGGAGCGTGATGACCTTCTGCCGAGTGCCACGACTCACCGACATCGGCCCGAGTCCTCGCATCAATCTTCCCGCGAATGAGTCGCTAACGCAGCGCGCGCCCTTCAACTGCGTATAATCCGCTCCTATTCCAGAGAGGCGGGCTGCAATGCGAACGAGTGCAAAGAATGTGGTTGGCGCGGTCGGTGGGTGTGTGGCGGTGGTCGCGACGTTTGGAATCCAGCCCGCTGGTCAAAGCAACGCACCGATGGACACGGCGGCGGACTACGAATGCGCCTTGGAAACGCTCTCCAACTGGGGTCGTTGGGGCGACGACGACGAGTTGGGTGCTGCCTCATCACCGCGGCCAAACGCCGGGAGGCAGCCAGGCTCGTCGAGGAGGGGATCAGCGTGTCGTTGGCGCACGACATTGTCACGAAGGAGCCTGCCGATGCGTCCACATATCTGAATCGCGACGTCGAGCGGGTCAGCGAGACCGGCGCCGCTGACCCGCTCCAGTACTCGGGCACGTATCACGGGACGATTCACAGCCATCTGGACTCGATCGACTGTCATGTCATGGTGGACGGGAAGGGATACCACGGCGTGTCGGCGGCGGAGGTGGAGGCGGCGGACGGTTGTGCGCGGGGAAGCATTCACGTGTTGCGAGACGGCGTGTTCACACGCGGTATATTGTTCGACGCGACACTTTTACCGGGAAAATTCACTACTGACGGCTGGTTGGAGCCCGGGACCGCGATTCGCAAAGCTGACCTCGAAGCGCTCGAGAAGATCCAGCGCGTTCGCGTCGAGCCGGGCGATGTGATTCTGCTCCACACCGGACGCTGGATCCGCCGTGCCGCGGTTGGACCCTGGTCGCCAAACGATGACGGTGTCGCCGGCTATCACGCTGATGTGGCGTACTGCATGAAAGAGCGCGGCGTCTCGTTTATCGGGCACGACATGTGGAACGATGTCTTTCCTCACGAGTGCTCTGACGACGTGCGGTTGCCGTTGCACCGCTTGGCCCTCGTAGCCCTGGGCGTTGGTATCTTTGACAACCTCGACTTCACAGCGGTCGCAGAAACGGCCCGAGAGTTGGGTCGCTACGAGTTCCTGTTCACCGCGGCGCCGCTGCGGATTGAGAAAGGGATTAGGCTCGCCGCTAAACCCGATTGCCACGTTCTAGCTACTGTCCCGGACGCCTTATGGACCGTCGCGGAGACAGGTAACGGTTTTCTGCGATGGTCTACTCGTCCTGGAAAGGGACTACAGCGAGTGCTCGGTGACCAGGCGGTCATTGAGCTCGATACCGAAGCCCGGACCATCTGGTACCGCCAACGCACCATCTTGAAACCGTTCGGGCGGCTCAATCAGGTCGCCGCGCCAGGCCACTTCGCCCCACTGGTACTCGAGGATCTCAAAGTTTGGCATTCCGGCACAGAGCTGCGCGGAGGCGAGCGTGGCCACCGGTCCACTGGGGTTATGGGGTGAGACCGACACGCCGTGCAGCGCCGCCAGGGCGGCGATCGAGCGAGCCTCCTGGAGACCACCGCAGTGCTTCACGTCGGGCATGATGATGTCCACCGCTTGCCGACGACACAGCGCGTCAAACCCCGCGACGCCGAACAGGAACTCGCCACCCGCCATCGGTTGCGTGATTGCATCCTTGATCTTCCGGGTGTCGTCCGCGTTTGTAGGGGCGACGGGCTCCTCATACCAGGACAGCTGTTGGGCGTCGAGTCGACGAGCGACCTCGATTGCCAGATCTACGTCAAAGAAGCTGTGGCAATCGATCTTGATCGCCACAGCTGGCCCCACCGCTTGTCGCATGGCTTCGACACACGCGATGCCCAGTTCTTTGGCCGCGGTCACAACATCGTCACTTTCTGTGAGGGCCGGGAACCCGTCAAATGGCGCGGCCTTGAGGGCCATGAAACCGTTGCCGTCGGCGACCGCGGCGGCGGCGTTTTCTGCAAAGCCTTCCGGTGTCCGAGCGGCCGTGGCGCGATTGATGTTGGCGTAGACCGGAAGATGGTCGCGGAGCCTCCCTCCGAACAGGACGTGGACCGGCGCATTTAGCGCTTTTCCGACGAGGTCCCACAGTGCTTGCTCGATCGCCGAAAATGCGGTGACCATGCGTCGGTCACTCGTCGTCGACGCGATCATGGTAAGACCGCGCTGCCGAAACTGTTCAATACGAAATGGCGACTCATCGCGGACAAATTCAAAGAATAAGGGCAGCTCGTCTAGCGCGGTCTGTCGACCAAGCGACGCTTCGCCCAGTCCGGTAAGACCCTGGTTTGTGAGGAGCCGGACAAAAATCCAGTTGGTTCGTGCGGTCGCGCGAACGGTGAATGTCTCCATCCCGGTCACCCGGAGACTGTCACGTGACGGCTCGGGCTGAAGCGAGGTGGCCGCCGACAGTTCGCGTGACTCGCTGGCGAACGGAACACATGCGCCAGCCATGACCGGTGGCACCGCTTGGAGAAATGACCGACGTTTCATGGCGGCTATTCTAGCAGCCCGTGGTGAAAGTCCCGCTTGTGCACGGCCGTCGAGAGCTCTTGCCAATTCGCGTCCGGTTGGAGGATATCTACTATGCTCAGGACTTGTATCAGATGAATCGCGCGTGGCCTTGGATACTGGTGACCGTCGGGCTCGGGGTGGGTTGCAGCGGCACTTCGGACCCGCGACCCGATGGGGTCGCAGGCGACGTGGCAGCCGACACCGGCCTCCCCAATATCGTTCTGATTGTCGCCGACTCCGCGAACCTGTCAGAACCGAGCCGTCACGACCTGGACCAGGTGGTTCACACGCTCGCGAATGACGGCGTGACATTCTCGAACATGGAATCGCTCGGGGGATCGTTAGCGGCGATGCATTCAGCGTTGCTTACCGGAATGCATCCGGCGGCGCTTGGTCTCGACGCAACCTCTCAAACCGACGGCAACCCCGATCACGACGCTGACCTCGCGTCTGAACGTCTTGGGCTACAAAGGACCCCGCCGGCGGGCATTCGTGTCTTCCCGGAGTTGCTGCGCGCCGCTGGCTATTACACCGTCCGGAGTGGCGAGTCGCATCACAATTTGCGAGTGGTTCCCGATACGGCTCAGGCCGCGTGGTCTCCTCGTGCAGCCCGGACCGCCGGCGACATCCTCGGCGCCTGGGACGCGTCCGGCGCGGGACGTGATTGGCGCAGGGCGCCCGGAGAACCGTGCACGGTTGCCTTCGGGTGCGGAGGCTACACTGGCGAACACGACGGTCCGTTCTTTGTGCAGTTCAATATTCCGAATGGATCGAGCGATGCCGTCGACGGCATCGTCCTCGACATCCTCGATAAACTCGAGTCAGATGCGCTCGTCGACGACACCGTTGTCTTGTTGACCGATGTGTCTGGGGTAATCCCGCTGGTCGCGAGGTGGCCGGGCCGCATCGAAGCGGGGACGCTCGACAACGAGAACGTGACGTTGCTCGATCTGGCCCCGACGGTTTTGGCGTTGGCCAAGACGCCCGTGCCGTCCTACGTGAGAGGCCACGTCTTGGGAAGCGTCACAGCGATGACCGGCCCCGAGCGCTTGGACGTGTCGAATGGCTCGTCTGAGAAATCGGCGGCCGAGCTTTGGGTGGATGGACGCGTTCCCGTTGCCGCCGCGCCCCAGGGGTATCCGACTGGCGGCGTGTTTCATGTCGCGCCACGCGTCGAGCTGTCGTGCGAGACAGAGGGCTCGTCCATCGTCTACGCGACAGAGCTCGCCCCGCCGTTTTATTGGCGTCTATACACTGGGCCATTTCGTATGCGTTTCTGGACGCTGCGTTTTCAGTGCGGTCGGCTTGGCTACGCAGATAGTCCGGTGGTGACGTACGATTTCGATATCGAGTAGTGCCAGGAGGCCGATTGACATGATGAACGAGGTCGCCCGGTTGGGCTGGAACCCGCGAGGAATCGTTCTTGCCGCGGCGGCGGCCGGTTGCGTGATGGTGACCGGGACGCTCAGCCACAGTGAAGGCACGACGGTGCAAGGTGGGCGGTCCATTTGGGATGGCGTCTACACCGATGCGCAAGCTGCACGGGGCGCTGCGGTTTATGCGGATGCCTGTAGTCAATGCCACGGGTCGGGTCTGGAAGGGGGCGAGATGGAACCGCCGCTGACCGGTGGTGAGTTCATGTATGCCTGGGACGGCCTCACGGTCGCCGACTTGTTCGAACGGGTCCGTGTCTCTATGCCCCCCGCGAATCCGAACGGGGTCAATCGGCAGGGCAAAGCGGACATTATTGGGTATCTCCTGTCCGTGAACGGCGTATCGCCTGGCACCACCGAGCTGTCTCGGCGGACCGCCGACCTGCGCGCGATCTCCTTCGACGCTGTGCAGCCGTAGCCATTCCAAGATGACCCACGGGGCACTGGGAAGGCAATACCACACGCACGTTTCGGCGGGCCAATAATCCATCGCGTCCGCCGCGCCGCACGCCAGTCTGAAAGCCGCCAACGTCCTTCACCGCTACCGAGCGCTCTCTGGCCTGGGGATACCAGATCTGCGGTGGTATTAGGAGCGATGTGGTTCTGGGATTAGCCCACCTGAAGCAGGTAATACGCCGGCTCGTTGGGGTCCGTCATCTCGATGTTCCCTGAATACGACTGGACATCACCAGGCGCGAGTGTGGGTGAACCGGTGCTGAACGCGAGAGCCTCCAGATGGATCTGTCCGGCGCCGATCTGTATCCCCACTTTGTTAAACAACCGCACGGACACATCAGGGACAATCTCACCTCGGCGGTTGTTTTGTAGTAGGACTGTGAATTCATACTCCGGTCGACCTTCACGCGCGGTGAGCGTGAAGACGATGTAGCGAAGATACGAGTTTTCTATTGGAATCGTCTCGTCGAGCGTGAGCGGTTGAAGACCGGGAATACTCTCGCCCACGAGAACATCGCGCTGGGTCTGAAGCGTCTCTATCTCGTCGCCGGCCAGAGTGAGCAGGTGCTGCAGGCGCGTGGCTTCGCTGCGCGAGACGAGGAGCTGCGAACGAAGCGGGTATATCCAAAAAAGAAATGCAACCGCTCCCACGGTCACAGCGGTTGCCAACACCGCGAAGAAGTCGCGGACGCGACGGTCGCTCCGTGTAGATGTCGAGGAGTTGGAATGGCGCGAGCGACGGCGCCGGTATTTTGACGGATGCGGATAGAGACTGTCAGCCCGGGGGTCGACGCTGGACTCGGCGGGCTGATCTTTAGTTTATGGCGTCCAGCGATGCAGCCACCAGCCTATAGTTTTCCCCGGAGCCGAGCGAGAACTCGACTCCGGGGGCGTAGATCTGTCTTCCTATTTTCGCAAGAGCCTGAGGCCGACAATGTTTTCCTTCGCTGGGCGTCTCCGGTCTATTGTCCAGACGTCGACGTGCCCGTTTGATTGAGCAGGATCTTTTGCACCCGCCAATTGTTCAGGTCAGCCACGTAGACGATGTCTTCCGACCGACACGAGAGTCCGTGGGGCCAGTTGAACTGACCGAGCTGCCGTCCTGATTCGCCAAGCATGCCAAGGATCTTGCCTTCCAGCGTCATCTTGTAGAGCCGGCCTGGCTCGACATCGGCGGCAAACAGGTATTGCGTGGGACTGTCAGAGATGCAGAGGGTCCAGGGAGCCGTCTGGTCGGGCGGGTTTGCGTTCAGGTTGCCCAGCACGGGTTGCCGGGTTTTGTCATAGGGGGCATCCAAATACATGATGCGCAAGAGATTTCCGTCCGAATCAAACACCTGGATCCGATTGTTGCTTCTATCGGCGACATAGACGTTTCCATCGCGGTCGACTTGCATGTTGTGCGGTAGCCGTAGCTCTCCCGGCCCGGTGCCATAGGTGCCCCAAGACTTGATCCAGTTGCCGTGCTTGTCGAACTTGGCCACGCGTGAGTTCACATACCCATCGCTGACGTAGATGTTGTCGTCCGCGTCCCACCCGATATCAGTCGGGCCGTCGAAGTAGCCGTCGACGTGCCGCGCGTCCTGTTGCGTTGTGTGCGGAGGCGGCTCGTAGCCCTCCGGGCGTCGACCGAGGTTGAGCGTGACATATCCAGAAGTGTCGAATTTGACGACGGCGTTTGTCCCCTTGTCGACGACCCACAGGTTGTCATACTTATCGAAACGGATAGCGTGGGAGTAACCAAGGCCATAGACGCCTTGGCCAATCTCGCGGACAAATTGTCCTCGATCATCAAATTCGAGAAGCTGGGTCGTGGCGTTACCGTAGAGCGGCCCTGACGTCGCGGTGCCCGGATGATTCAACACGACGAGGTGGCCTTTCGAGTTCTCTGCCACTCCGAGAACCTCACCAAGGTTCATATCGGGGGAATACTTGAGATAGCCGGGCACCGACACAAACGGGACGATCGGCGCATTACTATTGTCTGGTTCCTGGGCGACGCTAGGGGTGGCCGCGACTCCGACCGCGGTAACGACTAGGGCAGTGATAAAGACACGTCTCACGATAGACCTCCTTGGAAAAAACCGAGTGCGCTAGTAGTCCTTCACAGGCCAACCTCTTGGGGGGCGCTGGGTCTCCGCGCCGCGCGGCGGCGTTGTTCGACGCGTGTGACAGGCCCGCATTGCGCGTTCTTTTCGTCTGGCTCGGAACGACGACACTTCAACGGCAACCCAGCGGTTCGCGTGTGAAGGATCACTAGGCTATCACGCGTCGCAGGGCAAGGCACCCTCCCGGGGGATCCGGCGGGAGCTGTCTCGATCCTCCGGAGATGACTCGGGTCTGGCCTGACCCGCGCCATTCGGCTAGACTTGAAGCTGTACACGCTCCTGTTAAAGCTTCTAGCCCGGTCGTCCGACCGACAGTTTGCTCTCGTCGTCTTTGTCTCCACCCAACACAAGTGTTCAATTGCTGCTACTGGCGGTGTGCCGCCCAACGTGTCATCCGTGGTCTGGCCTTCGCCGGCGTGGTCTCCCTGGCCGGTTTGACGGTGCCGCTCCAGGCGCAATCCGACCATAGTGTCTCGCTCGCGAGGGGTTCGCTGACCATCGATCCCTTTGTGAGTCTCTCCGGCGAGGCGGACGACATCTGGATTGGGCGAGGGATTGCAGAGACCCTCTCCGTCGACCTTGGTCGGGCCGTCACGGTGGAGTCTGGGGCCGGCGGATTGCTCGTCCGGGGGGCTTATCAACGGCTGAACGACAGCCTGGAGGTGACGGCGGAGCTGGTCGACATCCCGAGCGGTGGCACGCTCGAGACGATGACCCTCAACGGCACGGTTTCCAACCTGTTCGCCCTGCAGGACGAGCTGGGTGTCCGACTCGCTGAGCTCATCGCGCAACGAAGGACGCAGGGTCTTGGCGGACGACGAGCGACGGTGCCTACGTCGCAGCCGCAACCTGAATCGGAGCGGAGCCGGGGAGTCACCGGGCTCGCAGTGGCACCGGGATTTGTCATTGACGGCCCACCCCCACCGGTTCTTCCCGATGTTGTGGCCCGAGACGCGTTGGGTCGCTTGACGATGCGGGCGTTTCGCTTGGCACGCCCGCTCCAGATCGATGGGCAACTGGATGAATCTGTCTACGGCGAGAGAGCGGCGGTGACCGATTTCGTGCAGCAAGAGCCCGACGAGGGAGGACCGGCTACGGACCAGACCGAGGTGTGGGTGTTGTTTGACGACGACACGATCTACATCTCCGCGCGTTGCTGGAGCGAGGAACCAGACCGGATTGTCGCGAACGAGATGAAGCGTGACAGCCCAGGCGTATTTGGCAACGAGACATTCGCGGTCGTCCTGGACACGTTTTATGACCGCCGCAACGGATTCAACTTCATTACGAACCCGCTCGGCGTGATCTTTGATGCGACGATCACTAACGAACGGACCCCGAACATGGATTGGAATGCGGTCTGGGACGTAAAGACCGCGCGTTTCGACCAGGGCTGGACGCTCGAAATGGCTATTCCGTTCAAGTCGTTGCGCTTTCCGTCGAGCTCAGCGCCGCTCTGGGGGATCAATGTCCAACGACGAGTCGCCTCAAAAAACGAATTTTCGTTTCTTACCCCGATCCCCGCGTCGCTGAGCTTTATGGGTATGTTCAAACTGTCGTCCGCCGCGACCTTGGTTGGTCTTGAGATGCCCACCTCTGGGACGCGGCTTGAGCTCAAGCCGTATGTGATCTCCGACCTCACGACCGACCTGACAGACACCCCCGAGGTCGTGAACGCGCTCGCGGGGGACGCGGGGTTTGACGTGAAATACGGCGTCACCGACGGGCTGACCGCCGACTTCACCTACAACACGGACTTTGCGCAGGTTGAGGTCGATGAGCAACAGGTTAACCTCACGCGGTTTAGCCTTTTTTTCCCCGAGAAGCGCGAGTTTTTTCTCGAGGGCCAAGGGGTCTTTAACTTTGGCGGCGGTCAGCGACCCGACCCCACGACGTTTTTCTTTAGCGGCGAGCGGTTTGGCGGGTCGGTCCCGGTGATGTTCTTTAGTCGTCGCATCGGTCTGGACGATGGCCGCGCGGTGCCGATTCTGGCAGGAGGACGGCTCACCGGGAAAGCGGGTCCCTATAGCGTCGGCGTGCTCAATGTGCAGACCGGGGACGATCTGGCCGCGGAGGCGGTTCGCACGAATTTCTCGGTGATGCGGGTCAAACGGGACGTGCTTCGTCGCAGCGCGGTGGGCGCGCTCTTTACCGGGCGTTCCGTGTCGCTGGAAGGCAGCGGCACCAGCCAGATGTATGGCGCGGACGGCACCTTCGCGTTTTACGACAACGTGAACATCAACACGTATCTCTCGCGCACACAAACGCCGGGGGTCAGCGGCGACGACATCAGCTATCAGACCGAGTTTGTCTATACCGGAGACCGCTGGGGGCTCGTGCTTGATCGGCTCTCAGTGGGGGAGAACTTCAACCCAGAAGTGGGTTTTGTTCGACGAGACGACTTCCGACGAAATTTTGTCCAGGCCCGTTTTAGTCCCCGTCCGCAATCAGTGGAGTCGGTGCGCAAACTCCTCTTCCAAGGCAGCCTCGACTACACCACAGACGGCCACGGGATTCTCGAAACAAGAATCCAGCAGGGGCTCGTCAGTATCGAGCTGGAGAACGGCGACCGGATCTTTGCAGGTGCCACCGACAACTACGAGTTGATCAAGGAGTCGTTCGACATTTCGAACGAGCTCACGATCTCGCCGGGGGCGTATTCGTTTGTCAACACCCGAGTTGTCTACGCCCTCGCCCAGCAACGCGTGATGGCCGGAGGGCTCACGTTTGACCGTGGTGGATTCTTTGGCGGCAACAGAACCAGCGTCGGATACTTCCGGGGCCGGTTGGGTATTACCCCTCAGCTCACCGTCGAGCCGTCTATCTCAGTGAACTGGTTCAGCATGCCGCAAGGTGATTTCAAAACCGACGTGGTCGCGGCGCGGACGACGTATACGCTCACCCCGCGGATGTTTGCCGCCGCGTTCCTGCAGTACAACTCAAGCATCGACGCCCTTGTGACAAACCTCCGCTTTCGCTGGGAATATCAGCCGGGGAGCGAGCTATTTGTGGTCTACACGGACCAGCGTGACACCTTTGACCCGCGCGCCGCCGTGCTCGAGAACCGTGCGTTCGTCGTGAAGGCCACCCGCCTCATTAGATTCTGAACGCGCGGTTTCCTGCAGATTCCAGCCGGTCCTCGGCGGCGCTGAGCGAGCTGTCCCTTGTGAAGGGGCCGCTAGGGCTGGTCCGCCGCGACGATGGGTACCGCCGGTTCTCGAATTCCCGGATGACCGGCATCGATTCGTTGCTGAGACACCAAGGCCGAAGCGTCCAAGGCGAGCTGTTCGTCCGCCCGAGCGCCGGTCAGGAGATTGAGCATCCCGTGGTTGCCCTCATGACAGGCATACTCGAACAAGTGATTCAGAGGGTCGGTTGTATCTCGTCGCGTCATCGGGATCGCGACAGTGTAGGGCCGGGTATATACCTGCGGATCCTCAAGCGTATATTGATACTCGATTGTGTTCGAGTCGATGATTCGGAACCGTTCGACCAGTCGCAATGTTCCACCCGGTCCTCGATGCCCGGTTTGAATGATGTGTGACGGCTGGTAGTCCCCACCGTCCAACCGGTTGTGAAATCCTGTCGTTTCAACCACGAGCGTGTCGTCTTCCCACCGACCTCGACTGTCACCCAGCCATTGGCGCACGCCGTCGGCCACGTGAGGACGGCCGTCCAATGGGATGATGCGTGACTCGTGGATCATCTCGATGACGATCGCCACGTGGTCCGGCGTTTGAAAAATCTGGTAGTTCGCGTTGTAGATGTTCGGAATCATGGCGATTGGCAGGGTGCGTGAGATACATCGTTCCCAGCTATTTCTGTCGAGCCAGGAGTCACCCTCGCCGCGACCTGCACGGGCGTTTTCACGAGCGACCAGGCGCTCGACCGCTTCCGAACGCATCTCCGGGATCCTACCGTTCGGGGGATCGATGATGAGTGATTCCCGGTCGAGCCCGCCGGCTTGTTCGATCCACGCCGCACCGGTTCCGGCGGTGGCCCGTCGCACCGGCTCTTGCGCCAGCTGGCCACGCTCTTGTTCGGCTTCGGTCAGTCGCTCGAGTGCTGTCGTCGTAGAGTTGTTCCACACGCCTCGTAGATCTGGGTGCCCCCAGGGTGTTCGCGGCACCGGCGCGTCGTCTTCTCCACTCAGGAGCCCGTGGATCCCAATCGGCGCGCCCGACGTCGTCGGAGGGTCTTGGGCAAGAACGGATGCCGGTGAGAACGCCGAGAGCGCCGCCACCACAAGAAAAGCCAACTTCCGCAATATGGTCATGTTGTTCTCCCGCCGCGCTAGAAACCGAATCCGTTGTATATGGTAGCAGTCCCCGACCGTCGTGAAGAGGTGTGAGCCGCATACGTTTCGCCCCAGCCGAACCGGCCTTCTCCGTTGAGTCGTTGCCGCCGGGTACAAGTCAACAATTCACGAGCGCCGGGGACTAGAAACCGCTCTAGAGCTGCATTTCAGATATACGAAGTGTCCATCCTGAGCCGGTGACCCCGTTCGCGTGCCGCCTGGAAGCGGACCGTCTTCATCCTCGTCCGAGCTCGTATACCGATTGCAGTTCCAGCTGCCGTGCACCTTTTCCACCATGGAATGCACGTTGTGAAGGTATGGGTGCCTCACCGAAAGTTCCGGAGGCACGGAAAAGGTACAATCCTCTTCCCTTGCACTTCGGAATAGGGTTGGCGGCCAGACTGAAGATTCGGTGCGGATCTTGCAACTGAACCGCGAAACTAGAGCCGAAAAAACGACTCGAATCGAAGCGGACTTATCACCTTTACCCCCGGCAACGGAACGCTCCCAATCGATATCGGAGGCGATGGGAGCAACGACTTTCTGGTCGGGATCGACGTTGCGCTTGACCTGGACAATTTTCAGACTCTTGGTTCTTCGACGATTCAGCTCGGAGGAGCCTTCCGGTCCACGGACAGTGCCACATCAGGTGCGGGTGGCACTCACCTGGGCATCAACCAAACCGTGATTGATACAACCGGCAATCCTTTTGCCGCAGGGAACTTCGTCGGAGGCGCTGACAACTACCTGGGGGTGTCCTTCCAGGACACGAACATCTTCGGAGGGGGGCAGGTGTTCGGCTTCGCGCAGATCGACGCGGTCTCGATCCTCCGGGTGCTCTATGACGACATGGGTATGGACCTCGACTTGCAGGCGGCGCTCAACCCCGGCCCAAGCCCTGGAGTCGGCCCCGGGGCCAGGGGTCGGGCCGGCAGGCGGTCCAGGGCCGGGAGTCGGTCCGGCGCCCATGCCAGAACCCAACGTGCTCCTCCTGCTGGGCGTAGGGCTCGTCGGGGCCGTTTACATGCGCCGCCGGAAAGTAAACCGGGTCCCGGGTCCAGGACCATCGACGGGACTGGGACGCGGCTTCCTGACGTGCTCTTGCTGCAACGGGCGACCCCGCGGGGTCGCCCGTTTTGTATAAGGTGACATTCGATGAGACGCGCGCTGACCACGCTGTTGATCGTGGCCGTCTTGTATAGCGATATCGCTTCGATCGTCAACCTGACGAACTGGTCTTTGCGGTTCCCGATCCCTCAATCGGTTTTCCGTGCCTTCGCCATGTTTCGCGTCTTTGACTCATGGGACGATGAGAATGTCGAGTTCGTGGCCGAGGTCGAAGTCCTTCCGCTCGATGGGAGTCGCGGAGGGTCGACGCGGCGTCCGTTCGATCTGTATGCCTATTTCCCGGCGCCACCCGCCGATGCCAGGGTTCGCATTTCTGGTCTCTTTCGCCGCGATGCGGAGGGACTGATGAGCGAAATCCAGAGAGTGTACGAGCAGAGCCACCCTGGTGAAATCGTCGACCGGGTCAGGCTGTATGTCGAGCGGTGGCCCAAGAGTGCCGCCGGCTACGAGGTGAACAGGGATCTGGCCGCGCGTCGACCGATCGGCGTCCTGTGACCGCGGTCCACGCACCCACCTGGCCGGAGCGAGCGTCGGATGCTTGGAATCGGTATTGGTTCAGGCCTCAGCCGCCCCACTCCCTCGGCATCTTTCGTCTGCTCCTGGGTCTGTTTTTTCTGGTGCTCTGGCTGCTTCGCGCGCCTCATGTCAGCCGTTATTTCTCGACGGCGGGCATTCACGCACCGATGTTCGCCGCGCCGGTCGGCGGCCTGGACGGGGTTCGCGATTGGACTGACATCCTGGGCTACCTAATCCAGGCTGTGCCGCCGTGGACGGCCTGGGGTCTCTATGTCGCGCTCCATGGTCGAGGAATCAGTTCCCGCACAAGGATGGCATCAGTTCTCGGAGCTTGCAATGGATTGTCGAGAACTGTTGAGGTCCCGTAGGTCCTGAGTCTCTGAGGTCTCCACTGCCGGGCTTCAGCCGAATGTGAGTAACCGGGGCCGGGTGGGGGTAAGATGACCGCCATGAGACGAGTCACCACAGCCATGGTCGTGTTCTCGCTCGTGGCCACCGCGCACGCGCAGGACGGAGCACGTCCCGTTGACCCCGCCGTCCAGATGGACACGTTGAACGTGCGAGACACTCTGTATCACCTCTCACATGGAGGCGGAAACAGCCTGGTGCTCATCGACGAGATCAACGGTGGCGTGGTCCTGGTTGATACAAAGCTCCCGGGGCAGGGACCTTCGGTGCAGGAAGTAATCGAGCAGGTCACCGACCTGCCCATCACGACAATCATTAGTACCCATGCCCACGCAGATCACGCCGGGGCCAACCGCGAGTTCCCGACGGTCACCGAGATTGTTGCGCACGAATACACAGGCCAGGCTCTGACCGATGCACTGGGAGCCGCCGAGACGAGCGCCGCGGGTCTGGCGACGACGACTTTTACAGACCGTTTCTCTTTGCTCGAGGGTCTCGACCGTATCGAGCTGTACTACTTTGGCGCCGCGCACACGGCTGGAGATATCGTGGTCGTGTTTCCCGAGAAAGAGGTCGCCTATCTCGGGGACCTGTTTCCCTCGAAGGCGACCCCGGTCATCGACACCGACCACGGCGGGAGTGGCGTGTCGTTTCCGGACACGCTGGAAAAGGCTGTAGCCGCGATTGACGGCGTCGCCCGGGTGATCACGGGACATGGACCGTTTCCAACCACCTATGCCGGGCGGGGTCGGCGAGAACAAGGTGCGGACCGCGCATGGACCGGCTGGATGACGTGGGAAGATCTGGCGGAGTATGCGGGGTTCAATCGTGCGTTTCTTACGGCCGTCAGTGCGTCGTTTCGAGCCGGTCACACGATTGATGAGGCGGTGGCTAGCCTGAGCACCGACCTACCTGAGCCGTATGCGGAGTATGGGATGGAACACGCGCGCGCCAACGTCGAGGCGATCTACAACGAGCTCGGGAGATAGCGGCACAGAGGCCGTGGGGACAAATGATGACCAGCGCATCCAGGTTCGTATCTCGGTATTTCGTGTGTGTGTGCATCGGCGTCGTCGGTGTAGTCGGACTTCACGCCGACGACTGGCCCGAGTTCCGCGGGGACGGCCGCCACGGAATTTGGCAAGAAACTGGCGTACTGGAAGAGTTCCCGGCGGATGGGCTCAAGGTCCGATGGCGTGTCCCTGTCAAGGCCGGCTATTCCGGTCCGGCGGTGGCTGATGGCCGGGTCTTTGTCACCGACTGGGAGCCGACGCAGGGGATGCGGGGCACGGAACGGGCGTTGGCGTTGGACGAAGCGAGCGGTGAGGTGCTGTGGACCGTCGAGTGGGATGCCGACTATGCCGGTATCCAATGGGAAGTGGGCCCTGGCGCGACCCCGACGGTGGACGAGGACCGAGTCTATGTGCTGGGTCGCACCGGGGTGCTGTCGGCGCTCCGCGTCGACAGCGGCGAGCTCCTGTGGAGACGAGACTATGGCACCGACTTTGGGGTCGACCGCATGCGGTGGGGGTTTGACTGGGGGTTTGCCAGTGCGCCTCTGGTCGACGACGAGCGGCTGATCACGTTTGTCGGTGGTCCCGAGAATGCCCGAGTCGTGGCCTTTGATAAAATGACCGGTGAAGAGATCTGGCGAGCGCGCTCCGGGGACGCCGACCTTGGTGTCGCCCAACCGGTCATCATCGAAGCGGGTGGCGTCAGACAGCTCATCGTCTGGGATCCGGAAGCCGTCGCGTCATTGGACCCGGAGACTGGCGAAGCATATTGGGAACAGCCATACATCGTGGGGGGCGCGATGACGGTGGCGATGCCGGTTCAACTGGGCTCGCAGCTGTTTTTCTCGACGTTCTACGACGGCCCCATGATGTTGACGCTGAACCAGGATCGACCAGCGGCGACCGTCGCGTGGAAAGGGTCTAGCAATAGCGAGATTCGAACTGAGGGGCTGCATGCGGTGCTCGCGACGCCCATCATCGATGGCGGCTATATCTACGGCATCGGCAGCTATGGACAGCTTCGCTGTTTGGACGCGACCACTGGCGAACGGATTTGGGAGACCCAGGAGGCAACGGTTGAGCGCCGGCGCTGGGTGTCAGGTTTCATCGTGCGGCATGGGACTCGCGTGATGATCAACAATGATCGGGGTGAACTCATCATCGCGCGATTGAGCCCGGCCGGTTACGAAGAAATCAGCCGTACCCACTTGATCACCCCGACCTCGCCGCCCGGAAATCGCCGTGAACTGACCAATGTCAGCTGGGTGCATCCAGCCTACGCCAATAGGCATATTTATACCCGGAATGACGAAGAGATCATCTCTGTCTCGATGGATGTCGAAGACTACGATTGAGCGAGCCCGGCCAGATCTACCGGCAACTTCAAGCCCGCGACGCATCCCTTCCCTGAGATGTTTGACCCGTCGAACTCGGAGCAACGGTCCTGACGGGCCGCTTGCGAACACGGCTCGCGAACACACTGTCAGGAAGTATCCCGTGTCGCCGACTCGCCACCGTGAATCCGGCTGTCATCGACTTCTTTTCTCCTGACTACACGACCGCTCGCGCGCGATTTACGTCTGCCTGCGTGACCGCAGGTGTCTTCGTCGTCGAGATCGAGGCACGTCCAACACACTCTGAGCGGTGACCGGGGTCGCGGCCGGATTTGTCCACCTCTTGCCAGACGTCCGAGTAGACTTCATCACTCAGGATTTTGGTACGGTTCATCCGCTGGTCGCGTTGGCCGCTTTACGCAAGGAGAATCGTTCGTATCACCATAGTGGACAGAGGACTGATGTGGCTTCAACGCCTGCGTCGTTGGAGTGCCGCGAAGCCTTCTGCCCCAGCTCTGCGCGTTGGAGACGTGTCGTTTTGGCGCGCGCCGACCAGAGCATGCGACAAGCCGTCGTGTGGATATGTGACCAATGACATTCACAGAACGTTTTTTTCGTCGTCCCCAAACGGTGTGGCTCCGCAAGGCCCTGTTTCAAGTGCATCTCTGGTGTGGGCTCGGCATCGGACTCTATTTGGTGGTCGTCAGTGTGACCGGCAGCGTGCTGGTCTACCGTAGCGAGCTCCGTCAGGCGTTCAATCCAGAGCCTCGAATTGTGTCGACGGACACCGGGCCACGCATGTCGATGGACGACCTGACCGCAGTCGTGCAGCGAGCGTATCCGACTCACTCGGTCGAAGTGTGGACAGACCCAGACGACCCGACCCACGCGGTCACCATGCAGTTGAGGGAAGAGGAGTCTCGCGACCAATGGCTCTTCGACCCCTACACCGGAGAGGATTTGGGAAACGCGCTACCGCTGGGCTGGCGGGCGACGACCTGGCTCCTCGACCTCCACGACAATCTCCTCGGCGGTGAGACCGGGCGGAAGGTCAACGGGATCGGTGCCATTTTGCTGACCATCGTCGGACTGAGTGGGGCGGTCGTCTGGTGGCCGGGTGTTCAACGCTGGCGGCGGAGCCTGGGTATCGACCTCCGGTCCGGATGGCGACAAATGAATTGGAGTGTGCACAGCGCCGTCGGGTTCTGGACGTTGGCGTTCATCCTAATCTGGGGAGCGACCGGCATCTACTTGGCATTTCCCGAACCATTTACCGCGACCCTGAATTATATCGAGCCCCTCAACATGGAAACCTTCGAGCCCCGAGTGGGCGATTCGGTACTCTACTGGCTCACGGCTCTCCACTTTGGACGATTTGGCGGGTGGTCGACAAAACTGCTGTGGGCCATCGTCGGCGTAGCGCCCGTTCTGATGTTTCTCACCGGTGGCATCATGTGGTGGATCCGGGTCGTGCGTCCCCGCACTCGCTCGGCCTGACAGACGGCGTCACACGATAGTTTGTGTGTCGGCGTTGCGGGCTCGTTCCGGACACGCGCGCCGAGGGTAGCTCGCCTGCGAGCACTCTCTCTGTGTGCCCGTGGAGTATTTGCGGTCCTCCACGTGCCGCTGATACACTGCGGCCCGACCACACCATCATCATCATCACCAATACAGGAGCACGCGCGGAGCACGCGTGAGATGTAGGGAGAATCGATGAGATCACACGAATGCGCTTCCGCAGGTATCGTCACGGCCGTAGCGATGTTTTGCGCGCTAAGCGCCAGTGCGGTGCTGGCTCATTCAACGGACGTGGACCTAGAGATGTCCGACGGGGTGACGTTGAAAGCGACCTATATGTCGCCCGACCAGCCCGGTCCGGCGATGTTGCTGATTCACCAGTGCAACATGGATCGCACGTCCTGGGACGGCATCGCGGCTCAGCTGGTCGAGGCCGGCGTCCATGTGATGACATTGGATCTCCGCGGATTTGGCGACAGCGGCGGTGAGGGCATGAGCGCCGGATTTCCAGACCTCTTGGCGAAATCACACGGCGATCTGGATGCAGCTTATGCCTATCTGCTCGACCAGGAAGGCGTCGATGGGTCGCGAGTCGCCGTGGGCGGGGCCAGCTGCGGAGCGATGCTTACCGCCGACTTGGCGGGGCGTCAAGCCGGTATCACCTCGCTCATGCTCCTGTCTGGCCCACCCAGCGACGACGCGATCGCTAGCATCGCCGCCAACCCTGACCTCGCGGTGTTTGGCGCCGCCGCCGTGGACGACCCCGTCACGCCGGGTGTTGCCGACACAATTCAACGGGCGGTGGACGGTTCAGAGAATACCCACTCGATGGCCAAGGTCTACGCCGGTACCGAGCACGGTCTGCCAATGTTTGCAAAGAACCCGGACCTAGAACCGGCGCTGGTCGCGTGGCTCAAGGAGCGCCTGCTGGCCACCGGGCACTAGCGTCACACCCGGAGACGGCGGACGGCCCACCATGGCTCGGCTAGAACTGGAGGAGCTTGCGGACCGGGAGCTCGCGCACGTGTTCATGGCGTCTACGCTCGCCGAAGCGCAGCGTGCTGAAGAGTTGCTCACCGGGCTCGGGGTGAACTACGTCGTGGAAGTAGAGCCGCTTGGTCGCACGTTGTTCGGGACGCCGCGCAACGTCGCGCTAATCTCTGTCGAGGTCAGCCAAGCCCAATATTGCGGCTCGCAGTTCGAGGCCGCCGGCCTCGGGCTGGGTTCACTCGTCGACGAAGCCTGGGAATCCTGAGCCCGGACCGGACCAGCCCCGCAGCGCCATAGGTAAGCCCAAGGGGGACCGGCCGAAAGCGCCCTCTGTCCAGCCTACATACCGGCTACTTCATACTTCGTGAACGCGGAACCTGCATCGCTGAGGGAGGACGGCCCCTCGGCGACGAAGACGTTCCCGTCCTCGTCTACGCCCACGCCCTCCCCCGTCACGCCATGATACGGCCGGCTGTCGGAGTCCCACGGCGGAATAAAGCCCACGAGCGCGTCCTGATCGACAGGGCCAATACGGACGCCATTCCGCCAGTTGATGTGTCGGAGCCGGCTGGACTCGGAATCGATGGCGTACACCATTTCGTCGTCGGTGATGAAGAGGTCACTGATGCGCCCGTACTGATAGCGCGATTCCAGGTAATTTCCCTCTTGGTCGAAGATCTCCAGGCGGTGGTTCCCACGGTCCGCGACCCAGAGCCGGCCCTGAGCGTCGAACTCCAGGGCATGTGGGGTTCGGAACTGACCGTGATCCGTGCCGATTTCGCCCCACTCCATCATGTACTCACCGTCGGCCGAGAATTTGACGATGCGGCCGGTCAGCCCCGCCGCACGGGCTTCATCTATTTGTTGGTCGGTCGTCAAGTTCTGCCCGGCGTGGCCGTCTGCAACAAAGATGCTTCCGTCAGACGCGACGATCACGTCAATGGGCTGGTTAAGGTGATCCGGCCCGCTCCCGGGCACGCCCGCGGTACCGAGGCTCAGAAGCAGCTCCCCCGTCGGGCCGAACTTGTGGACTTGGTGACCTTTGGTTCCCTCGTCGTTGACTGAAAAGTCGGTCACCCAAACGTTGCCATCGTCGTCCGCGTAAATCCCGTGAGGCGTCACGAAGACTCCAGCGCCAAAGTTGGCGAGGATCTCTCCCGTGTCGCGGTCAAACTTGAAGATCGGGTCCACGGGGTTGTTGTCGCAGTTGACGGCGCCGCCGCCCGCTGAGCCGGATCCGCAGCGCTCGTACCCCCAGACATGCCCGTCCGTCGGGTCGATGTCCAGGCCGGCCGTGGAGCCCCACTCCCGTCCCTCTGGCAGTGTCGCCCAATTCCCGATACGTGTCGGATTCGGGTTCGGAAATCCCTCACCCGTGACCGGGTTGGCTGATGTCACCTGGGGATCCTCGGTCTGCGCGAAGGCCGGCGACACCCCGGCTCCTAGTAGTACGACAGCCACTATCGACGCCACATACATTGTCTTCATCGAAGTCTCCATGTGATCTTTGGCCCAGCCCAGCTCTCAGATAGAAGTGGAAGTCTACCACCACCGGCAGCAACCCGGATGCCTCTTCTCTGAGCGGAAAAAGCAGATCTTGCACATGCGCTGGAGGAGGTCCGCGGCCACCGGTGGACGCACCGCGTAGTTGCAGCTGCGCTCCAACGTGTCACGGTGGCCTGCGGGAATCCGGACCGCCGCCTGCAAGAGTCGACCCCGTCCTGCCCGGCGTGGCGCGGGCCGAGCGCCGATTCTCCTCTGGCGATCGCTCCGCCGAGGCACCGTTTGTACTGCCCGGGGCCCGGGGACTCGACCTGGCACCGGCGGCCGCAGCCACGCCGGCCAGAGATGAGCGACACTATATTGCCCCAGCGGTCGGCGGTGATCAGGTAGATCATGCCACCGGCGAGACCGCCCTTTTGTCGACGTTCGTTACTTGAGATCTGGAGCCAGAAGCTCGACGATTGCTGGCGGATCAACCGAGAAATCGCTGTAACGCACCCAAGTGGGGGTCACACGCAGGTATGGGAGCTCTGGCAAATTCTGGCGATCACGTCCGTCGGGGAACCGTAGGAAGTACAGCTAGAGAATCGCCAAGGTCGAGGGGCGAGGTCGAACGCTTCGGAGCCTGTCATGCAGGCGTGAAGAAATGAACGCGCTTTGACGGGGCGGCGCTCCTCGGTGACGCTGGAGCCGTGGTTAGTAGACCGGGACATTGGGGAGCGATTGGCCACTCGAACCCACCGGGAGAGAGACGTCACAAGGCAGAGCTACCAGCCGACTGCCTGACCGTCTTTCCGATGGTCTGACCCCGCGCGATAGACCCCGTTTACCGGCAGATCCTCGGTGATGCTCTCTGGGGCAAATGTCGGCTCGGGAAGCTGAGGGTCGCGTGTAAATAGGATGCCCTGATAGCCGCCGACCGCGCCGCCGTCAACAGAGCGGACCTGGTGCCCTTTTGAGCGAAGGGCTTCGCCCACTGCCGAGAACAAGTGCTCTTCCAGCGAGAGCATGTTCTGATTCTGACTGTGCGTGAATCGGGCGGCATCGGTGGTCATCTGCACGTTCATCCCGTGATCGATCAGGTTGACCATGTGCTGGGCGTGGGTTTCGGGTTGGACGCTGCCCCCCATGTTGCCAAAGGCCATGAGCGGCTCGCCGTTCTGCATGACAAAGCCGGCGATGATTGTGTGGAATGGCCGCTTACGGGGCGCCACGACATTCGGGCTGGATGGATCGAGGGAGAATGCGGTGCCGCGGTTGTGGAGTACGAACCCATACGGGGCAACCGTCGCCCCGCTCCCGTACACACCAAATACGCTGTGGATGAGAGACACCATATTGCCCCAGCGGTCGGCGGTGGTCAGGTAGATCGTGCCACCGTCGAGACCGCCCTTGACCGAGGGCGTCGAGGCGGTCTCCAGGTCAATCCGGTCGCAGAGCGTGGCCGCGTATGTCTTCGAGAGCAGCTGGTCAACCGGCACGGTGGCGAATGTCGGGTCGCCATTGTAGGCATGCAGGTCCGAGTAGGCGAGCTTCTTTGCCTCGACCATCACGTGCCAATACATCGGGTCCATCGGACCTAGCTCGGCGAGGTTCATCCCGAGCTTGGGAACGCAGACCTCGAGGATGTTCAACATTTCCAACGCGGCGAACCCCTGCCCGGGCGGTGGCAGCTGAAATACGTCGTAGCCGTGATAGTTGGTGGAGACCGGCTCTATCCATTCCGACTGGAACGACGCCAGATCGTCGAGGGTCATGACGCCGCCATTCGCCTGAACCTTTCGCACGATGGCCTCCGCGATCGGTCCACGATAGAACCCGTCGCGGCCTTCTTTTTGAAGGATGCGCAGAGCGCTGGCCAGACCAGGGTTCCGGATGACACTGTACAGATCCGGGACGCGTCCTCCAGGGAGGAACGCTCGGCTCGAATCCGGGTCCTCGCCTAAGCGGTCGGCTACTGCTCGTAGGTCCCGGTGCCGACGCTCCGCTTGGCCCCATCCTTCTTCCGCTGTGCGTACCGCTCGCTCGAATGTCTCTTTGAAGGTGAGCGTGCCGAAGCGCGTCAGGAGGGCGTCATATCCTGAGATTGCACCGGGCACAGTGGCGGCATTCACGCCTCTGCCGGGCACGCGTTCGACACCGAGCTGGTCAGTAAAGAACTCCCGCGTCCAGCCGGCCGGCGCCCAGCCCGCCGAGTTCAGCGCGTAGAGCTGCTTGTCACGCGCTGACCACACAAGCGCGAACAGGTCACCCCCGATACCCGTGTCGTTTTGTGACGTGACATCCAGGACGGCGCCCGCGGCCACCGCCGCGTCAATCGCGTTGCCGCCCTGTCGAAGGATTTCCAGACCGGCTTCCGCGGCAATCGGATCGCTCGTTGCGACCATGCCGTGTCGGGCGAGGACCTCTGAACGACCCTGTCCACGCCATCCCTGAGCGCGTGACCCGGCAGTCGCCTCGATATCCGCGGCGGGTGACGGTCGTTCCGCGGTTGGCGCGCCAAAGGCGTTCGGCGACTGCGCCATGACCGGCGTCCCCCAAGCGGCGACGCTGACGACGCCGATGGCGATGGCGAGACGAATCCGGCCGCCCTGGCGATCCTTACGTTGCGATCTATGCGTTTTGTGTTGCATCGACAAGCCTCCAGAAGCATGTGGTGTCAGTCGCCTGATACGCGGTCCGAACTCTTTCCGCCGAACGCCGCCGAGATGGTGCGACGCGATTCGGGAACGGAGAAGAGAATCGTGTGCGGTCAGAGTCGCCGGACCCAGATCATATGGCAGGAGTGTCGGTTCGTGAGTGGGGACACGACCTCGAGCGGACCCGGACCGCTGCTATAGGCAGCGCCTTGATAGCTTTCGCTATGTCCGGGCGGGTACGCCACACCAGCCCGCGAGGGGCGACCCAGACTCGTAGCCTGCTACGACGGCGATGGATCGGCGGCCGAACACCACCAGTGATACATGCCGACGTGTTTTGTCAGGACGGGTCGGCCACCACCTCGACGTCGAACGCTGCTGTCTCGACGGTGTCCTCGATTTTTACTTGCACAACAATCCGGTATCGACCCGTAGTGGGGAAGACAAATGGGAACGTCACGACATTCGTTGCTGCGTCGGCCAGCGCTGGCTGGGCGGTGTGGTCTCGGTGGGCGAGTGCCCCTTGTCCGATGCCCTCGGCTTGCTCGAACGACGTCTGTGCCGCCAGGTTGATACTGCCTCCGGGATGAAGATGGATAAAGACTTCGCCGTCCTCGCGCAGTACCGCGGCGTGGCTCAACATGCCCATGTAGGGCAAAAGCACGGACGGCGCCCCTGTCGTCTCGGTGACAGCGAAGGTGAGGGTGGTCTCGGCGTCGACCGTCAACGCCGGCTGCTCGTCCCGTTCCCATCGCACCGTCCGCCCGCTGGACAGACGATAGAGATCACCGTCGCTCGCACCCAGTGGCACGAGCGATGCGAAGGAATCGTCCGGATCCGGAATCGGCCCGGTATCCGCATTGCGATCGACACGCGACGCCGGCGGCACGCGAACCCGGTTGACAAGCGTCGGCGCAAACCCGGTCTCGTGCACGATATCGGCGTAGATACGGTAGTCGCCCGCCGGTAAGGCGGGTGACAGCGCGACGGCAAACGCCGAATGGTCTTCCAGCGCCGGGTCTGGCACCGGATGAATGTGCGCGAACGCTGTCATGTCAGGCTCCTGTACCAGGAACATATGCATGAGCTTGCCATGGTCAGGCATGAGCGGCGTCCAGCGACGACCGTTCCATTCTGGGTCGTCGATGGTGAGCGTTAGCATGCGGCTATTGCTCCCGGGCGCAACACTCGCCAACGTCGACCAGGGCTGATACAGCCGGTCGCGATAGGCTGCATCCACCTCGTCCCACCAAAACCAGCCGCCCCACAGCATGGCGGACAGTGCGAACCCTCCCACGACCATGGCGATGCGACCCCGGCGTCGATGCCGGCTATCTGCCTGTATGCCGGGATTGAGTACGCTCTCGCGCACGGCAGCGCCAAAGATGGTGATCGCGCCTATGAACAAGAACAGTGTGCCGCCGACGAGGGCGGCGCTCATCATGGGATGCATGTCCAGACGGCGTTCGGCGATGGCCAAGACGGGTATCAGCGCGGTCCCCTCCCCCGCCGGTCCGGTCACGGTGACTTCGACGCTGTATGAGCCCGATGTCATGAGCCACAGCTCAGCGCTGTAGTGGTTCGGCTCTCCCGGCACTGATTGCGCGACGTCGGCCCGGGGGGCGCCGGCCAGACCCACATCGGAGCGAAGCGGTCTTACCGTGATCTGATCGACGGAGTGGTCGCTGGTCACTCGGACGGACGCCTCAGCCAGACCAGGGATCACGCCTGGAGTTCGGACAATCACTCTGATGCCATACGGTCCGGCCAGACCGTCGAAGTATGCGTTGGACGTGCCGACGTGAGCAGAGATCGCGACGGCGACACTGAGAAACAGAGTCGCCAGCGCGAGTCGTGAGGGTCGCCCGCGGTGGGTGAGATTGACCACTTGCTATCTCCTGACGCGTTTCATCCAATTACCCCACCACATCCCGACGACAGAGGAGACCACGGCGATAGCCGAAGCCCACCCCAATGATGCGGCGGTCGCGGGGCTACCCCAAAATTCGTATTGAAACTGGCCGGGCGGGACGTTGTAGTCCCACTGGTCAGCCCCAAAGAAGAAATTCCGGGCGTGCTCTGAGAGCAAGAACTCGGCAAACGGCCACTGGACCATGCCCAGCACGGCGATGGCCAGGACGCCCGCGCCCGCCGCGATGGCAGCCGGACGCAGGTAGGTCGCGGAAACTGACGCGTGGGGAGGTGGAGAGTTCTGCGACATCCTCTGCGACGTCCAATGCAATATCAGGTCGATCACGATCGCGGGCGCCACCAAAATCAGTGGAAACGCGGGGGGCACCATTTGTTCGACTGGCCGCATGATGGGCGCCAGCAGGGGCTCGGCGGGGAAGAGCTGGAGTATCCAGATGGCCAGCATGGTCGCGCCCATATATACCGCTGCCGCCTGTGTGGCTCCCCAGCGGCTGCGTGCGCTGCGCGAGATGCCCACGAGGACGAGCGGGAAAATCCCAGCGCTCACGAGAAAGAAGCCCGCGCGATGATGTTCGTTGGGAAACGCGATCTCTTCAGTGGCGACCGTCACAGTGTTCAGGATCAGCATGCCACCGGTAAAGACAAAGAGCCACGGCAAGGCTCGCGCGTTGGAGTTGGCGTTGTTTTGCCAGGCGAGCGCCATCAGCATGGCACCGATTTGGATTGTCACGATGCCCGCCGCCAGGACGATATGAGGCGGACTCAGAATCTCGACGTCCAGACCGTAGGCGTTGTGCCACCAATCGTCGAAGGGACCGGACGTGATCATCGCGATCGCGCCCCAGATACAGACCCACGCCCCGAGCGGGCCTCGGAAGCCCCAAAACGACACGCCGGCGTCTCGCTCGGTTGCGCTCCCAGCAAAAGTCGTCCGCAGGACGAGCCACCCGCATGACAGCCCCGCCACGATGCCGCCCAGATAGATGGCCAGATGGGCCGGGGTCCAAAACGTATCCCTACCGATGCTCCGGTGCCACGAGATGTCCCAGGTGACGCCAACAATGACACTCGTCGACGCGAAGGCGACGGCCCAGAGATACCAGGGGACCGACCCGTCTTGCTTCGGGTCTCCGGTAGTAGGCGCGGTCGTGGTGGGCTGACCGGTCAGCGTCATAGCCTCTTCTAGTTTTGACGAAGATCTGTCACGGCGAGTTCGGCATTCCTGCCATCCGCCCTCGCACGGGAGAGCGAAGTGTCGGCCGCGCCACCGACGGTACTACCTGTCGATCAACCTACTAGTCGATCAACGGAACGGTATAGCTCAACGCGCCGATGTTGCCGGTGTTTCCTTCCCAACTCAGGTGACACATGACGCATTTCTCCATCACGACCGGAAGCGCGGTCGCGAGACGGAGGCTCTCGTTTCCGGCGTCGGTCACGACTTCCTCGTGCGAGCTCCCGCCGGCGAGCAGCGCGGCGGCGGCCGCGGTCTCGAATTCGTCGGCCGGGGCGTTCTCGGGATTCCTCAACTCGTCCGTGAGCCCGAGGAGCCGCACTTCGTGCCAGCCGTTCTCTTGCATGGTCTGAAAGAGCGCTTTTGCTGTGGTCGCAGCCGATAGCGTGCCCGTGTCCTGGACGTAGTGCTCTGTCATCAGCACCACCGCTGTCTTGTATAAATCGTCGAGCATGAGAATCTATTCACGAGTTTCTATCCGCGCTCGCCGTGTGGGCGGCTTCGAGGGCGGCGGCGATTGCCT
>Ga0310124_10000061_pt1 | contig 67679 bp, 55 predicted proteins | sample CB11b_AW_Bot5_MG_FD_203507 | JGI IMG/M metagenome (GOLD analysis project Ga0310124, IMG submission 203507) | Marine microbial communities from Western Arctic Ocean, Canada - CB11b_AW_Bot5 | ecosystem: Environmental > Aquatic > Marine > Oceanic | place: Canada: Western Arctic Ocean | collected... | reverse complement strand
ATAACAACATCGAATTGGGATTGAGTTCTGCTCCTATCTTTTTGCTCGCCACCCTTATTTACTTCATTCCATTCGTGTTCATTATTGCTGAATTCGTATCAGCAAATAAAAACTCTGAGTCAGGCATGTATGACTGGCTTAAACAACCGCTGGGTTCAAAAGCGGCCTACTTAGGTTCATTCCTATATTGGTTCGTGAACCTATTCTGGTTTGTATCATTGCTGCCCAACGTTATCGCATACGCGTCTTACGCGATGCTTGGCTACGAGTACGCCTTCTCTCCGATAGTGACTTCGGCAATATCAATAGGTCTGTTTGCAGCAGCGACACACATCTCGACCAAAGGTGCGAGCTGGTTAGGAAAAATTGCAGAGATCGTTGCATACGGTGTATTTGCACTATTCGCGGTTTACGTTATCGGTGCAATGATGGCACTCGGTGGTAACCATGAACCGGTAGAGCCAATCACGCTTGAAGCCATGACACCAACCATCAACTGGGCAACGTTAGGCATTATGTGTTGGATCTTCCAAGCAGCCGGTGGTGCAGAAACCGCAGCCGCTTACCTAAACGATGTTAAAGGTGGTCATAAGTCTTTCATCAAGGTGATCATCAGCGCGGGTATCGCTATCGGTATCATGTACGCAGTCGGTTCTCTATTAGTGAACGTATTCGTTGCTCGTGACGAATTAACTTATGCTGGCGGCATGGTTGAAATCTTCACTGGTATGGCGAACTACTTCGACATTTCACAATCTCTAACGGGTCGCTTCGTCGGTATCATTCTGTTCGTCGCTATGTTCGGTTCGATGATGATGTGGACAGCAGCGCCAGTAAAAATTCACTTCTCTGAAATCCCTAAAGGTGTTTACGGTGAGAAAACGACTGAGCTTAACGAGCACGGCGTGCCTGTTCGCGCAGCATGGTGGCAATTCGCTTTCGTATTCCTAATGCTAGTGGTTAACGGCTTCGGTTCTGAGTCTGTACAAGACATGATGAACACAGCAATCAACCTAACAGCAGGTACCGCAATGTTACCGCCTATCTTCATCATGGTGGCGTACTTTGTATTCCGCTTGAAGCATGACGATACACCACGTGACTTCCGCATGGGTACTCGAGTTCAAGGTATGTCTGTTGTGTCAGTACTTATCGGTATCTTTGTTGTAAGCATGACGGCATCAGCATTCCCAACGGGTGTAGACTTAATGCAAGCGTTCTTCGTCAACGTATTTATGACGGCTGTATTCTCAGCTCTCGCTTGGTGGTGGATCTCTCGCTTTGAAAAGAAGCAAGCAGGTAAAGATGCAAAGCTAGAAGCAGCTAAGCAATCGTAATACTTAGCAGCATTAGAACTAATTTAAAAAGCGCCTATCATGGCGTTTTTTTGTTTTAAATCAGATAATTAAATCGTAATAAAACCCGAACAAAAACAAAGGTAAAACATTAACTAAATTTATTTACTCAAGGTCACATATTTGATCAATTTTGATTAACTTCCCGCCGCTTAATCTTTAATCTTCTTGCTGAAGAGACGAACGATTTCATATTTAAAAACGACAAAAAGCCCCTACAAGCCTTACAAATCGTCGTTCATGAAACAAACAATCTCTTTGATGAACCTCTTAACCTTTAACTCTTTGTTTTGGTAATAACTTTACTGAAAAGCAAGAAAGAAAAGCACTAAGAAGTCCGATCGTAAATCTATAAAAACAACAATGAGCCAACCCTGACAAAACAAAGCGGGTGTTTGCCAAACCAACATAACAATAAAAGTGCGGCCTAGAGCCTCCCTCTCTAGGACCAAGTTATAACGATCATCAACGTGATTCACCGGAGAACATCATGTCCGAAAATAAACGCAGTACGATAGGCAAGTTTGCCCTACTGTCTATGACCTTCGCGGCGGTATACAGCTTCAACAACATCATTAACAACAACATCGAGATAGGCCTTTCCTCGGCACCGATGTTCTTTCTAGCCACCATCTTTTACTTTGTGCCTTTTTGTTTGATCGTCGCAGAGTTTGTGTCACTGAATAAAAACTCTGAAGCGGGCGTTTATTCTTGGGTTAAAAGCTCTCTAGGCGGCCGCTGGGCGTTTATTTCGGCTTATACCTACTGGTTTGTTAATCTGTTCTTCTTCACCTCTCTGCTGCCTAGAATCATCGCTTATGCGTCGTATGCGTTCTTAGGGTTTGAGTACATATTCACGCCAATCACCACGGCGATCCTCAGTACCATTTTGTTTGCGATTGCTACGCACATTTCAAACAATGGCGCGAAACTACTAGGCCCCATCACCTCACTAACATCGTCGCTTATGTTGTTGCTAACAATGTCTTACATCTTGTTGTCTGGCGGTGCTTTGATCGGTGGTATCGAGCCAGCAGACCCAATCACCATTGAAGCGATGACACCAAGCTTTAACTGGGCATTCCTTGGGGTAATCACTTGGATCTTCATGGCGGCTGGCGGTGCAGAATCGGTAGCGGTTTACGTTAATGACATCAAAGGTGGTCACAAGTCTTTCGTTAAAGTGATCATCATTGCCGGTATCTTCATTGGTGCGCTTTACTCGGTGGGTTCAGTACTAGCAAACGTGTTTGTGTCGCGAGAAGAGCTTAAATTTACTGGCGGCTCAGTGCAGGTATTCGAAGGGCTAGCACGACACTTTGGGTTATCTGAAATTTTGATGAATCGCTTTGTGGGCGTGGTTTCATTCACGGCGATGCTGGGCTCTCTACTGATGTGGACAGCGACACCCGTTAAGATTTTCTTCTCTGAAATCCCTAAAGGTATCTTCGGTGAGAAAACGGTCGCTCTAAACAAACAAGGCGTTCCAGAGCGTGCGGCTTGGATTCAGTTCTTGATTGTGATTCCACTGATGTTCATTCCGACACTGGCGTCCGATACGGTTCAAGATCTGATGAGTACCATTATCAACATGACAGCTGCAGCATCGATGTTGCCACCGCTATTCATCATGATCGCGTACCTTAATTTACGTTTGAAGTTGGATCACTTACCTCGTGATTTCAGAATGGGCTCACGTATGACAGGCATTACCGTGGTCTCGATTCTGATCGGCATTTTCACTGTTGGCTTCTTTGCGTCAACCTTCCCAACAGGTGCTGACATCATGACCATCATCTTCTACAACGTGGGCGGGATTGTTATCTTCCTTGGCTACGCGTGGTGGAAGTACGGAAAATATGAAAAAAGCTTATCTCCAGAAGAGAAAAAACTAGAAGCAAAACCTGAACCGGCGAACGCTTAGTTTACCCTGCACTCTGATTTAAACTTCGGGCACTCTGATTTAAACTTCAGGCACTCGCATTTGGTGAGTGCCTTTTTATTTGTCGGTACATTTCCACTAACCATCTCGATTAAATCAAAGCCATTCAAGAATCAAAACATTCGAAGCAACAATCTAACCACCCATCAAACAATTCACCTCCTGAATACTTACAACCCTAGCCATACCTCTGCAAATTCAACTGAAAGTCAAAATAAAAACAAAGTAAATATTTACTAAAAATAGATCACACTTTTAAACTTAATTAATTTTAAACATCAAAATTATCATTAATATTGGTTTTGCGATCGTAAGTAACCTGACCAATACGCCTTGAAGAGCACCCCATATTAGAAGTCAGAACTGCTTGCGAACCTTCATTTACAACCCCGACACAGAAGTGATTAAAATGAAAAGTAGTTTTACTAAAAACACTCTTATTACAAGCTGTATTCTTGCTGCCTTAAGTACCACTGCCCACGCGGAAGAGTCCGCAGCAAACCACAGTGATACTCAGCCTCCTCAGACAGAAACTGAAACCCTATTTAACTTTTATGGTGAGCTTGGCCTTGGTGGTCACGTGGCACTCGAAGGTGATGATAAAGGCCGCTACGCAGACGGTACTTACATTGAAGCTGGCTTGGCTATCGAGCACGGTAATTGGTTTGGTCTTGCTTATATGGAAGGCTGGACAGTACAAGCCGACGACGAAGGCAATGCTTGGGCAACGGGCCACGGCTGGGGCGGCTTTGAAGGTGGTTTCAACCGCTTTTACGCTGGCTACCGCACAGATAACAAAACAGAATTCATGATTGGTCGTATGGACTCTTCATTAGATGACGTTCAATGGTGGGGTGACCCTACGGTTGAATACGGCTACGCGATCTCAAACACGCGAGACGTGCACCTTGGTGTGAAGATTCAAAACCTAGAAGGCAAGCTTCGCTACAGCGTTTCTTTCGCGCCAGAGTCTGACTTCTCTGAAGACGATGCTCTTGTTCACTTCGGTAAATACGACAGCTTCGCAGACCAATGGAAAGATAAGAACGCCATGGTCAATGGTTACCTTCAATACGATCTGACCGACGACTTAACCCTAATGGGTGGTGGTGAAGTTCGTAACAACGATGGTGGTGAACTATTGCTATTGGGTGCTGAGTACAAAAACTTCGCCACTCGTGTTTGGCACGATACAGATAAAGGCAACCAAGAGTCTTTCGGTAGCGAGTCTGGTATTCAAACCAGTGCATGGTACGAAGCGGCACAAGGCGTTTACCTATCTGCAGCCTACAACTACGCAAACTTTGACGGTGACAATGGCGACAAAGAAATCACCTCTTACATCAATGCTGGCGTTTGGTATGAATACGGCAACGGCGCGTTTGCGACTGCTTTCGATAGCCGCTTTGGCGTAGGCAGCGACACTGAAATCGGCGACGCTCAGGTGTTCGCAATGCAATACTTCTACTGGTAATAACAGGAATTGATCATGAAACTGAATAAATCATTCGCAGCTCTCGCTATCGGTGCAGCCCTTGTCGTTACTGGTTGTGCTTCAAACTCAATCTCTGGCTCTGACACAGAACAACTGCAAGCCAACGAATTTAAGAACGTTATCGACCGTACTGGCTCACCTGAATACATGCGTGACTACGACTTCGATGACCACCAACGCTTTAACCCATTCTTCGACCTAGGTGCATGGCACGGTCACCTGCTGCCAGACAGTGCAGAAGGCATGGGCGGATTCCCAGGTACAGCACTGCTTACCGAAGAATACATCAACTTCATGGCTGATAATTTCGACCGCCTAAGCGTGTTCAAAGACGGCAAAAAAGTGGCTTTCACTATGGAAGCTTACAGCCTACCGGGCGCATTGGTTCAGACGCTAAAATCTGACGATGTGACCGTAGAAATGACGATGCGTTTTGCTTCAAACCGTACCTCTCTGCTAGAAACCAAAATCACTACCGACTCACCGGTTGAATTGGTGTGGGATGGTGAACTACTAGAAAAGACGCACGCTAAAGAAGGCGTGGCACAAACCGACAAAACAATCGCTGAAACTTACCCTGAGTATGACCGTCAAATCGTCGCAACCGACGATGGCTTAAAAGTGACCTTCGGTAAGGTTCGTTCGACATGGGATCTACTGACTTCTGGTGAGTCTGAATACCAAGTTCACAAGTCGATTCCAACGAAAACCACGGTTGACGGTTTAGCGTTTACTTCAACGGCAAACATTGAAGCATCGACGACTATCTACACCACATACTCGCATGTTCTAACGGCAGAAGAAGCGCAAGCGGAACAGCCTGAAATCAAAAAGATCATGGCAAACCCTACCGACTTCTTAGCGGCATCAGCAGAACGTTGGGAAGGCTATCTTGAGATGGGTTTAACCAACCCGAACGCGACACCAGAGCAAGAGCGTGTTGCGGTTAAAGCGATGGAAACCCTAAACGGTAACTGGCGTGGCGCTGCAGGTGCGATGGAGTTTGACTCTGTGACACCATCCGTGACGGCGCGTTGGTTCTCGGGCAACCAAACTTGGCCTTGGGACACATGGAAGCAAGCCTACGCAATGGCTCACTTCAACCCAGATGTAGCGAAAGATAACATCCGCGCGATGTTCGCTTACCAAATTCAGGCTGACGATGCCGTTCGTCCTTGGGATGAAGGTTACGTGCCCGATCTACTCGCTTACAACCTAAGTCCAGAACGTGGCGGCGATGGCGGTAACTGGAATGAACGTAATACCAAACCAAGCCTAGCAGCATGGGCAGTAATGGAAGTCTATAAGACCACCAGCGATGAAGCTTGGCTCGAAGAGATGTATCCAAAGCTCGTGGCATACCACGATTGGTGGCTGCGCAACCGTGACAACAACGGCAACGGCGTACCTGAATACGGCGCAGCACGCGATAAAGCACACAATACACCTGAAGGTGAAATGTACTTCACTGTAGTTCGTGGTGATAAACACGAGACAGTTATAGGCCAAGCGGCACTGGATAAAGTGATTGCTGAAGGTAACTACGATTACATCGAAAGCCCAGCACAAACTGCCGCGTCTTGGGAGTCAGGTCGTGACGATGCAGCCGCATTTGGTTTCATCGATAAAGATCAGCTAGACGCGTATGTAGCGAATGGCGGTAAGCGCAGCGATTGGGATGTTGAGTTCGCTCAAAACCGCGCTGAAGATGGCACGCTACTGGGCTACTCACTACTGCAAGAATCTGTCGACCAAGCAAGCTATATGTACAGCGATAACAAGTACCTAGCAGAAATGGCTGACATTCTTGGTAAAGACGCAGAAGCGAAAGAGTTCCGTGAAAAAGCTGAGCACCTATCGAACTACATCAACACCTGTATGTTCGACGAAGGTACTAACTTCTTCTACGACATTCGTATCGAAGACAAGCCACTAGCGAACGGCTGTGCAGGTAAACCGATTGTAGAGCGTGGTAAAGGCCCTGAAGGTTGGTCACCATTATTCAATGCTGCTGCCACTCAAGTTAACGCTGATGCAGTTGTCTCTGTAATGAAAGATACAGAAGAGTTCAATACCTACGTTCCACTAGGCACAGCAGCGCTTTCTAGCCCTGCATTTGGCCCAGACATTTACTGGCGTGGACGTGTATGGGTAGATCAATTCTACTTCGGCCTAAAAGGCATGGATAGCTACGGCTACCGTGACGATGCGATTGAAATGGCAGGTGCGTTCTTTGACCACGCCGATGGATTAGTTCAAGACGGTCCAATCCGTGAAAACTACAACCCACTAACCGGCGAACAACAAGGTGCACCAAACTTCTCTTGGAGTGCGGCTCACTTGTACATGCTTTACAACGATTTCTTTACTGACGCAGAGTAAATCGAACCTTTTTACCTGTCCTCTGAGATTCATTAATACACCGGTTCAATAAGATACGGCGAATTAACAAATTTCAGGCTTTGGCACTCAGCGTTATGTTGAGTGCCTTTTTTATATCTGAAGCCAAATAATCGAACAAACAAGCATTTAGACTATTTGGCCTACTATGATCCTTTTACTCTATTCGCTGCACTTTAACCGTTCTCACCACAATAGAAGCGCACCTGGTAATGGTAATGCTCTTTCAATAATTTGTATTCATCATGGACACTTGGCGTCCATGAGTCGTCTCCGCCGACGCCCATATGGAAGCCATCGACATAAACAAACAGCTGTTCTTGTTCGGTTAAGTCACAAGTATGCTTTGCCTTCTGTAGCTGCTGTAACCCAAAACGACTGACTGAGAAATGGAAGTCTCCTTGCAGTTCAAATGATCCCACTTTTGCCTCACGAACATCACAACGCAAGCCGCAATCAGAAGGGAAAATATACGGGGTATGCATTTGTTCAATGTTCTGCTGATATCGCCCCATATGGGCTGACATTTTTCGATCTGGGTAGTTTTCGTGTGGCCCACGACCAAACCATTCCACCCCATCAGGCACATGGTTCAAAGCAAACTCAAAACCGACTCGTGGCAGAGACGGCAAACCTTTCGCCGCTTGAACATCCACATCTAACTTAACCTCACCATCGGTAAATAATTGGTACCGCCAAGTCGACAACAAACGAACCTGCCCTTCCACTGTGTGAGCAATGATTGCCGTCACCGACACCCCGTTTTTCTGAGTGATGGATGAAAATTCGATGCACTCTGGAGTAAGCCTATCCAACCTCATCGCCTGCCAGCGTGCTATCCATGAATTAGGGTCGACGCGGTTGGCTTCACTGACACCGATATCGTTGTCTAATGGTGCACGATAAAAATTATCTCGAAGACCACTAGCAAGCTGTTCCACGCCTTTGATTTTCCAGCTCTCTAGTGTCCCAGATAATCTGTCAAACTCTACTTGATAAGCATCACTACTCACCGTCAGCAGCGCGTCGGTTTCAGTCACTTTCGGTGGAAATTGAGAGAGGTTGGCATCCAACATCAATTGCGGCTGAGTAGGTAAGCTAAACTGTTCAATCGCCGTCACATGGCCTTTATTCGCCCACGCAGTATTGGCATTTAATACTACTTCAAGATTGAGGTAATTAAGCGCATTGGCCGTATGAGGAATAGTCACACCATTAAGCTCTATCTGGACACTCTCCCCCGCATCAACCATCAATTCGATACAACCATCGCTCGTCACCACACCATTCTGGGTAACCGTCCAATTCAACGTTTCAACCCTGCTGGTCACAAATAGGTGTTCGCTGTGTACCTCAATCACCAGTGGTGATGCAGAAACCAGACTGAACTGATAAAACTGTTGCGCCTTTTTCACTTCATGCAACGTTGGATGTACCGTTCTGTCTGGGAATACCAAACCATTAATGCAGAACTGGCGATCATTAATATCGTCGTCGAAATCACCACCGTATCCCCAATACGGCTTGCCGCTCGAATCGGTTTTTGTGATCCCTTGATCGACCCAATCCCAGATAAATCCGCCCTGTAATCTTGGGTTGTCTCTAAACGCCTGCCAGTATTTATCAAAGCTACCTAGACTGTTCCCCATTGCATGGGCGTACTCACAGAGAATAAGAGGACGATGCTCGTTTGGTAGAGCGATCGCTTTGCGAATGCCCACGCGAGGTGTCACTTCAGGTTGACTCTCAACAACAGGTAAATCCCAATCAACACGCGCATACATTGGGCACAAGATATCGGTCGCTGCTGTATCTGCCCCGCCACCTTCATACTGAACAGGTCGGGTTGGATCGGCTTGTTTCACCCATTGATACATCGCATGGTGATTACGACCAATACCTGACTCATTGCCTAGCGACCAAACGATCACACTGGCGTGGTTTTTATCGCGCTCTACTAGCCTTGTCATTCGTCTCATGTACGCATTCAACCACGACGCATCGTCGGATAACCGGCACATTGGGAACTGACCATGAGTTTCCACATTCGCTTCGTCAACCAGATACAGACCATACTCATCACATAGTTCATACCACAATGGATGATTGGGATAATGAGCGGTTCTAACGGCATTGAAGTTATTTTGTTTGAGCAGTTTGATGTCTTGAATCATCCCTTCACGAGTCATGGTGTGACCCAATTCAGGGTGATGTTCATGGCGATTGACACCGCGGATCAACAGAGGCTTACCGTTAACTTGCAGTAAGCCACTATTTATCTCGACGGTTCTAAAACCGACATCGTAAGCCTCACAATCAATGAGCTCATCTTGCTGATTAAGTAACGACACTACACAGCGATATAAGTAAGGTGACTCAGCACTCCACTTGTTCGGATTAACCACTGAAATGCTGTGTTCAGCCATTTCAGACCAAGGCCCTTTCTCATCCACAATTCGCTCACCACAGCCCACGATTTGAGGTTCACAAACCAACTGTCCTTGAGCATCATAAAGTTCAGCTCTCAGCTTATCGCAGACTTCTATATCATTGCTGTGCTTGGTTATTTTCGTAGAAATATTTAAAACAGCATCGCGATAGCAAGCATCTAGCTGCGTCTCAATACCAACATCCTCGATTGTGACCTTGGGCTTTCTCAATAAAGTCACATCACGGAAGATGCCACTGAGCCACCACATATCTTGGTCTTCAAGATAGGAACCATCAGACCAACGCAGCACCATGACTGCGAGCCTGTTCTCACCCACTTGCAAGTATTCAGATACATCAAATTCCGCCGGTAATCGACTGTCTTGCGAATAACCAACCCACTTGCCGTTGCACCACAAATGAAATGCAGAATTCACGCCACCGAAGGTCAGCCTATGGGTATCTAATAGCTCCGGTTCCGTGCAGTTAAAATGCGTTCGGTAGAGCCCTGTCGGATTATCGCTAGGGACGAAGGGAGGGTTATCAGCGAAAGGATATTTCACATTGGTATAGATCGGTTTATCAAAGCCTTGCATCTGCCAGTTGCTTGGCACTGAGATCGACTTCCATGAGGAATCATCAAAATGTTCAGAGACAAAATCTTCGCTGACCAACTCAGGCGAATCGAACAGCTGAAACTTCCAAACCCCATTGAGAGACAAGGTGCGTGACGAGTTCTTCCCCACAGCCTCAGCCAACGAGGTGTAACCATTCAAAGGAGCATGAGCCTCAACAACGTTATGATGAGTGATGTGTTGGCTTTCCCATTCACGGGCAGAGATGATTTGAGAGAAAGTTCTCATTGAGTGTTCCTTACGATAAACCGAATATAGTGAATCATTGCAAGTAGTACTAGGCAGGTTGTATTGGGTGCCTCTTGTGCTCAAAACGACGAACACTAATCAAATAACACTGGCAATGACAAACTGAAAAGGAAAAGCGCCGCAGCAAGAGTCGCTGCGGCAGATAACGTATTACTTAAAGGTACGCTTGCTCACCTTATCGAGTTTCTTTAAGATTTTTTCGATTCGGTCAGGGTGAACCATAAACTCTTGGAAACCTTTCATGCCCTCTTTGGCCATCGCAGGATCGGTATCACGGTCATAGAACTGAGCCGTACCATCGGTAGAAGCGAGCATTGCTACACCTTTATCTAAGAACGGATCAGACTTGGCTTTGGCTTTATTGTTGGTCGGAATTTGTAACAGCATCTCATTGATCAGCTGTTGGTTTTCAGCGCGAGCAACAAACTCTAAGAACTTACGTGCATCTTCCTTATTTTTCGCTTTTGAAGGAATGTGTAGCGTATCCATAGGCGCATCTTCAGACATAGGAACACTTGGATCGATCACAGGGAATTGGAAGAAATCCATCTTGCCATCTAACTCAGCAGGGAAGTTAGGCGTGATGAAGTTACCCATCAGGTACATCGCCGCTTTACCGTTGTACAAGAAAGGTTGAGCTTCTTGCCAAGAATAGGAGGCGTGATTTTCTAGATAGTAACCAGGCTCAACAAGCTCAGCCCAGTTCGCGAAGGTTTTCTTCACACGTTCGTCAGAATAAGGCACCTTGCCTTCCATCAACTGAATATGGAAATCCAAGCCGTTGGTACGCATGTTGATGTAATCAAACCAACCCGCAGCAGTCCACAAGTACTTAGTACCAATCGCAAACGGTGCTACACCATTTTCTTTCAGCGTTGCCGATGCCGATTTCAGATCATCCCATGTTTTAGGTTCAGCAATTCCATACTGTTCAAAGATGTCTTTTCGGTAGTAGATACCCCATTGGTAATACGTGTATGGCACACCAAATTGCTTGCCATTTACCGTCATTGCAGGTGCGGCTGACGCGAAGTCTTGCTTCATGTTGTTGTCAGTCCAAATATCACTCACATCTTCAAACAGGCCGCGGTCAACAAAGGCTTTCATTCGGTTACCCGCATACCAAAAAACCACGTCCGGCGGCGAAGTGACCAACCAATTACGAATCGTTGTTTTGTACGACTCGTGATCGTACAAATTGTACTTAACCGTAATATCTGGGTTTTCTTTTTCAAAGCGGTTAATGATCTCACCCCACGCCTCTTTCGGCGCTGGATCAGAAGCATCAGAGTTGATGACTAAGGTGCCAGCAAACGATGTTGCAGACATGGAGGCAGCGAGCACTGCAGAGGCAGCGATATGTTTCACGTATTTCATATTGAGGTCCTTGTTATGGAGCTAAGCTCTCTAAGTCCAATTCTTATTGTTTTCTCTCGTAGGGTTGTTCGTGTTTTAGTTTCTCTTCAATGATTCATCCATTCGGGATGTCGGTAGCAATAACGGCTTATAACAGCCGATATTGCTAGGTTCGTGTATCGATTCTTATCTCGTTATTTACCCTTTGGTCGCACCTAATGTCAGACCTGCGATAAAGTGCTTTTGCATGGTAAAAAACAGTACTACCGGTGGGATAGCCGCAACCACTGCACCCGCCGACATAAACTGCCAAGACGCCAGCCATTGGCCTTGCAGTGAGCTCAAACCCGCAGTTACAGGACGAACGTCATCACTCTGAACCAGTACTAGAGCCCAGAAGAAATCGTTCCAAATAAAGGTAAACACCAACACGGCTAACGCCGCTAAAGCTGGGCGAACCAAAGGCAGTACGACATGCCAGAATATTTTCCATTCGCTGACTCCCTCCACACGCGCCGCTTCGATCAAGGCATCTGGGATCCCGACGATAAAGTTACGCATGAACAAGGTACAAAATCCGGCTTGAAAAGCGATATGGAAGAAAATCAGCGCCCAATGGGTATCGTAAAGGCCAAGTCCAATCGTTAAATCACGCACTGGAATCATCAAAATTTGGAACGGAACAAAGTTGCCCGCAATAAACATCGCAAATATCCAAACGTTGGCTTTGAAGTTGTATTTCGCCAAGGCATACCCAGCCAGAGTCGAGAGTGCGACAGCCCCTGCGACCGCTGGCAGTGTGATGATCAAGCTATTGATTAGGTACTGCCCCATTGAGGTCGAGGTAAAAACTTGGGTGTAGTTCTCAATAAACTGAATCTCGCTCGGCCAGCCCCAGTAATTACCTTTGTTGATGTCATCCATTGAACGAATTGACGTCATCATCACGGCGATAAGCGGTAACAACCACATCACGATCGAGATGGGTAACGCGACTCGGTAGCTGATATTAGTAAAGCGACCGGCTTTTTGAATTGGTTGCGGAAACATTATTTTTCACTCCTTAACATGCGCCACAAGAAATAAGCGATATAGATATCCATAATCAGAAACAGCACCACAGAAACCGCTGCACCGTAACCCATTCGATAGTTAAAGATAGACTCTTCATACATTTGATACGCCAGTACCGTCGAGCTGCCCCAAGGTCCACCCGCCGTCATGGTTGCCACTAAATCGAAACAACGCAGGGCACCAATCACGGTCACGACCACGGCAATAAACGTCGCAGGTCTTAGTTGAGGAAGCACCACATACCAGAGCATGCGCCACTTCTTTGCACCATCCAGTCGCGCCGCTTCTAATTGCTCTGGGTCGAGATTGTTCAGCCCCGTGAGATATAAGATCATGCAGTAAGAAATTTGTGGCCATAGGCCAGCGGCAATGATCCCGTAGGTGACATAGTCTTCGTCAGCGAGTATTGATATGGGCTCAAAACCGAAGGTACCCAATACCATATTGAAAAGACCAAATGACGGGTCATAAAACCAAGAAAATACTAGGCCGACCACCACTTGAGAAATAACAAAGGGGAAAAAGAATAAGGATTTTACGACACGAATGCCTTTCACTTGTTGGTTTAAGAAAAGGGCAATCGCCAAGCCACACGGTGGCGCAAGCATAAAGAAGATCAACCAAAGGAAGTTATTCGTTAACGAAGTATAAAAAGCATCTGAGTCAAAAAGCTCACGATAGTTCTCAAGCCCCACCCACTCTTTTTCGCCTAACCCATCCCACTCAAAGAAGCTCAGCCAGATACTGTCCAAGATGGGGTAGATAACATAGAGAGAGAAGATAGCGATGGCTGGCGCCAAGAACAGCCAAGGCGACACCTTAGAACTAATGCGCCTTTTCTTTTTCGCCGATGGGATGCGATTTTCTGGGTATATCGTTTTCACAGATTGCTCCATTTCCCGAAATTCCTTGTATTAAAAGCTTCATTTACTATTTGATTAATTTCCACCTAGGTTTCTAAATTTAATCGAGCAACGCAGCATTTATAGTAATTACGTTCAAATATTAGGCTTATTGATAACATTGCGCACAGTTATGTTTTATTTTTGTAAACGTTTCCACAAAAATCAGTATAGATCGCCAAATTTATATGACCACGATCAATAAATCATGCGAGGCACCTAACAAATTTCTGATGAAAGCGTATGTTTTAAAGGCAAAGAGATGCAGTCCAACGAAGCAAGGAGAGAGCATGGCTGATATCAGCTTAAAACAGGTCATCAAACGATATGGTGATGTTCAAACGATCCATGGTGTTGATCTAGAAATAAGTAACGGCGAATTCGTAGTATTCGTTGGACCGTCTGGTTGCGGTAAATCAACTCTCTTACGCTTAGTTGCTGGCTTGGAAGAGATTACTGAAGGTGAGATCCATATTGGCGATGATCTGGTTAACGATGTCGATCCTGCCGAGCGTGGTGTGGCGATGGTATTCCAGTCCTACGCCCTTTATCCGCATATGACGGTTGAAGAAAACATGGGCTTTGGCCTGAAAATGAACGGGGTAGCTAAAGAAGTCGTCGAGAAACAAGTCACGAGTGCAGCGAAAACGCTTCAACTAGATCCTTTATTGAAGCGTAAACCTAAAGAACTGTCAGGTGGACAACGTCAGCGTGTTGCTATCGGTCGAGCAATTGTTCGCAACCCAAGAGTGTTCTTATTCGACGAGCCTTTATCAAACTTAGATGCTGAACTTCGTGTCGATATGCGCTTACAAATCGCCAAACTGCACCAAGATCTGCAAAATACCATGATTTATGTCACGCACGATCAGGTCGAAGCAATGACGCTTGCTGACAAGATCGTGGTACTAAGAGACGGTCGAGTAGAACAAGTGGGGTCACCTCTCGAACTGTATCATTCTCCACAAAATGAGTTTGTGGCTGGCTTTATTGGCTCTCCGAAAATGAACTTCTTACCGTGTATCGTGAACAGCACCTCAGAAACTCATGCCCAACTGACCGTCAATGGACTTAATAAAATGACTCTACCATTGCCAAGTGATGGCCTTGCCGAAGGACAAAAATTGACTCTTGGTATTCGACCAGAACATTTGGAGATCAATGGCGAGTCAGATATCACGATTGAGTTCCAGAGCGAGGTCGTAGAAAGGCTTGGCAACAGCACTTATATGTTTGGCCAATCATGTGGCGTTGATAGCTTTAAGGTCCACCTACCTGGCGATCAGGAAGTCGCACGCTATCAGTCTCTCAATTTAAATTTCGCATCAAAAGATTGCCATCTGTTTGATGCTGAAGGTCAGCGTATTAACTAGACTTTTCAAACGGTAAAGCTGGCTAGAAAGGCTAGCTTTACCTCGTTATTAATTCACCGTTATCACCTCTTCTTTATTGCTTACCTCTCTTCTTTACTTCTTGTCTCTCTATGAAACGATTCAAAAAGTTTCATGCACTCCGCTTAGTTTTTGGGTTTAACGACCTTATTGGTATTTTCTTTATCCTTAACTACTATCCGGACATTAATTTGATAGTCGTTTACTCAATAATGGCTAAACTATAGTGTCGCCTCCCCCTTTTTTTGAGAAAACCTAAATGCCTAATGCTGATTCCACCCTAAACAAACGCATGGGAATCGTTGCGCTCACCTGGCCAATTTTTATCGAAGTTCTTCTAAGAACTGCACTCAACACCAGTGATGTATTCATGTTGTCGGGATACTCAGACAAAGCCGTGTCTGCCGTTGGTGTTATCTCTCAGATATCCTTTTTTCTGATCATCGTCTCAACCATGGTCAGCAGCGGTACAGGCATCCTAATCGCACAATACAACGGTGCCTCTCGCACTCAAGAGAGCGCTCATGTGGGCGTGGCGAGCATTATCTTAGCCATTATTACCGGTGTGTTACTCAGTATTATTGCGATTCTTGGTGCTGAATATTTTATTCCGCTCTACCAACTGGAAGCTCAAGTCGAACAGTACGCTCAAGAGTATCTGTTTATCAGTGGTGCTCTCACCTTTAATGTCACGATAGGTGTCGTTCTCACCACGATTCTACGCAGCCATGGCTATTCAAAATCACCGATGGTCATCAACATGATTGCAGGTGTTATCAACATCTTCGGCAACTACTGCGCACTTTACCAACCTTTCGGGTTGCCAGTGTACGGCGTACAAGGGGTTGCAACGGCGACAGTTATTAGCCAAGTGATCGGCTTATTGATCTTAATCGGTGTCGTAAGAAACAAAGGCATTGACCTACCGATGAAACAGTTCAAATCTGTGCCTAAAGCTATCTATCAAAAAATCATGAAGATCGGCTCTATGAATGCTGGAGAAGTACTCTCTTACAACATGGCGCAAATCAGTATTACCTTCTTTGTGGTGCAGATGGGAACGTCTTCACTGGCCGCGTTTACTTACGCACAAAACATCGCACGTCTCTCTTTTGCCTTTGCCTTAGCCATCGGCCAAGGTAGCCAAATCCAAACGGGTTATTACATTGGTAAAGGTTGGATAGATGAGATAGCCAACCGTGTACAACGATACTTTGTAGTAGGCTTTATCGCCTCTATCACCATTACCTGCGTGGTCTATATTTTCCGATTCGAGATTTTGGATTTATTCACTCAAGACCCAGAGATCATCACACTGACTGCCGCACTCATCGCAGGCTCGATACTTTTAGAAGCTGGTCGCGTGTTTAACCTGATTTTCATTTCTTGCTTAAAAGCCGCAGGCGATATTAAGTTCCCTATCAAAATGGGCATTCTTAGCATGTGGGGCATTGGCGTTGCGATGAGCTATTTACTTGGTGTGCATTGGGGTTATGGCGTATTTGGTGCTTGGATGGCAATCGCGATGGACGAATGGTTCCGCGGATTGATCATGGTTCGTCGCTGGCGAGCGAAGAAATGGACTCGATTCTCTTTGTAGATCATTTAGAGCCTTGCTGATTACCGCTCGAGCTATGTGTTAGAACCCATGTTAATACAGTGCCCAGAAACACTCTGGGTACACTCAATAAGGTACTTGTACCTAACTCAAAATGACAGCCCCCACCTAATGTTACTTTCAGATAACCCGAGTTGCCCTCCATTAATTATAAATTCATCAAAAGCGCACTACTATTACCTTACTCGTTAACTATGTCGTTAATGACCGAATGCTAAGCACGCACTGCTACTAATAAGCACAAAGCCACTGGCATGATAGGAGAACAAGATTATGTCTTATTACTCAGTATTAGAAGTTACGCCAACCACTGACGCTTGGGTCGCTGATTACATCGAGCCAGCAACCAGACTCGTCACAAAATATGGCGGTAAATATCTAGCTCGCACTGCTAGCCACGAAAACGTAGAAGGTAACGCTGAGCAGCCTGCATTGCGTGTCATCATTGAGTGGCCATCAAAGCAAGCTGCCGTTGATTTCATTAATGACGCGGAATATGCCCCACACTTAGCTGCACGCACTGCAGGTTCAGTTAGCCACCATGCGCTTATCGAAGGTAAAGACGACCTAGCGTAATCAAGAGTCCAATTTCCGGTTAATATTTAGATATAAAAAGACCCCCAATAATTGGTGTCCAACTATTGGGGGTCAGTTCATAGCGCGGCTTTTTTATTCACTTTATAGTAATTAGCCTATGGTGAACCTTTTACTCAAAATCCATAAACTATTAAATAATATCAGATAGTTAAAAGCCAATTTAAGTAATTAAACCGTAGCTTCAATGCCCTTCTTACGCTTTGCTAATCGGCCAAAAATACCGACTAACATTACAATGCCACACACACCGTACACCTGCATGATGGTTGGATCATCCGAGACAAAACCAACATCAGAGAACATCACGTAAGCACCTAATACCATGTAGAGAATGATAGCCGAAGCTTCGAAACGGAACTTCCAAGGTGTGACATCGATATTTTCATTCACAGGCATCACGTAATCATCTTCACGTGGTATAAAGTAGCCAATGATGAACATCAGCGCTGTACATACAACAAACAGAATCGCCAATTGGTGTAAGAAGTGAATAGGTGTTTTGAACACTAACTGCATCGCAGCGTATGAACTTACAAATACCACCAATGCCACTTTAGCCGCTAGAGCTGGCACACGTTTAGAGATGTAACCCACAAACACGATAGTGAAGATTGGCACACTGAAGAAGCCAGCTACCATTTGTAGGTATTGGAACAAACCTTCTGGTGCGTACATGATGAATGGTGCGATACATACCGAGATAATCGCGATCACAACGCCAAAGATACGTCCTTTACCCACCAGCTCTTCGTCCGTTTTTCCTTGACCAAACAAAGGCTTGTAGACATTCAATGCAAATAGAGTGGTCGAACTGTTAAGCACACCATTAAATGTACTTAGGATGGCACCAAACATAACCGCGACAAAGAAGCCAACCAACGGCTTAGGCAAAACTTCGTTTACCAAGCGCGTGTACATAGTGTCTGGATTACCGGCATCTGCACCAAACATGTGGAACGCGATGATGCCTGGAATAATTAGGAACAGCGGAGAGATAACCTTAATCGCACCAGCAAGAATCACCCCTTTCTGACCTTCTTTTAAGTTCTTAGCACCCAACGCACGCTGGATGATTGATTGATCCGTACCCCAGTAGTAAAGGTTCACAAGTAGAAGACCTGTGAACAAGGTTGAGAACGGCAGTGGATCAGTCTCTGTACCAACCGATTGCAGTTTCTCTGGCGCTGCATAAAGCAGAATATCCAAGCCAGCACCAAAGCTGCCCTCGCCCAACACCATCAAACCAAACACGGGGATCATCATGCCGCCAACAATCAGGCCTACGCCATTAATCGTATCCGCAATCACAACCGCTTTTAGGCCGCCATAAATCGCGTAAAAGAAGCCAAGTAGACCAATCGTCGCCGAAATAAGGGCTATTGAACTAAACTCTGAAATATTTAGCAGAGCTTGAACATCAAAGATCTCCCCCAGAACAACGGCACCGGCATAAAGTGTGGTGGGCAAGATATTGATGACGTACTGGCACAAGAAAAGTAACGTCACAAACTTCTTCACCGACATGTCGTAACGGCTCTCTAAGAAGTCTGGAATCGTCGTTATCCCTTGCTTCAGGTAACGCGGTACCAGCATCAGAGCGATGATGACTAAAGTGACACCAGACGCCACTTCCCAACCCATGACACTCATGTTGTGGGTATAAGCTTGTGCACTCATGCCAACAAAGCTAGTCGCGCTTAAATTAGTTAAAATTAGGGAGCTGGCAATCAAACCACCGGTTAAGCTTCTTCCGCCGAGAAAGAAACCGTCTTGTGAGGTGTTCTTGTCATTTTTAACTTTGTTGTAGGTAAACGCGACAACAAAACCAGTAAATAACAAGAATGACAGCAGAACTGTAATAGACATTTTGTTTTCCTTAAGTTTAGTTATTGCGGCAGCAATTCCTCGCTGCCGATTATATTTTTATATTTAGAATTTTATTTGTAGGGGGAGCTCAGAGTTAACGCTTCATATTTTTTTCAGATGAACAATCAAGGCTGACTCTGGGTCTAGAATCGGTAAGGTCAATCCAATTTCCTTGAGGTTATCGCCACTCAGGGTCAACGTTTTGTCGAGCCATTGGGGGCGCTGCTTCATCAACTGGAAACTGGTTTTTGGCATGTCCACTAACTGCACTTGATACATCGCGTTGTCTTCCACACAGCTAATACGAAGTGGCGAAGGCAGAGCATATTCAGGCATCGCTAATTGGCACACGGTAATCAGCATTTCATCGTCATTTTCAACGCCATAAATGTTCTGATTTTTGTCCGAAGGATCCATTCGGAAACTACGGCCAGAATGTAAAACATGACGAAATTGCTTATGCAGTGAAATGTAATGTGAGAATGCTTGTTTCTCTTCCGGTGACTCTTTAACGGGGTCAAGCTCAACACCCATGTGCCCCATGAGTGCGGTTACACCACGCATATTGATGCTGTGACGACGATTTGTTGAGTGGCATTCTGCTGGGCCGATATGCGCGCCCATCACCTCTGGTGGGAAGAAGTAACTCATGCCTTTTTGAATGGCTTGGCGTTCTAAGGCATCATTACAATCCGATGCCCAGAAGCGATGGGTTCGTTTTAGAATTTCAAAATCGATACGGCCGCCGCCCGAAGAACAAGATTCAATTTCGACTTCTGGGTGCGCTCGATTCAACTCATCAACAAGGCGATATAGCGCTTTAGTTTGACCATGCACCGCGGCCTTACCTTGATGACCCGGTTGAACCAACTCTCGGTTCATGTCCCACTTAAGGTAAGTGATGTTGTACCGAGTCAGCAGCGCATTGAGGCGTTCATACAAATAGTTAAAACACGCTTCATTTTGTAGGTCTAACACATACTGCCAACGGCCAGATGGTTGATGATACCCTTGTAAACCAAGCACCCAATCAGGATGATTTCGGTAAAGATTAGAATCTTGGCTTACCATCTCAGGTTCAACCCAAAGGCCAAACTCCATACCCTGTTGGTTTACATGTTCAATCACAGGCTCTAAGCCATTTGGGTATTTCACCTCATCCAAATACCAGTCGCCCAGTGCGGTACGTTCACCATCACGCCCCACAAACCAACCATCATCAATAATGAAACGTTCAACGCCCATCACGCCCGCTTCCGTTGCCATCTTCATGATGTAGTCAGGCTTGTGATCAAAATAGATCCCTTCCCATGTATTCAAGTGAACTGGGCGAGGTTTATCAGTTGGAAATTTAATAATATTGTCGCGAACAAATTGCTGAAAACGCTGAGCAATACCGTTCAAGCCAGAATTGCTGTAACAGCCATAGAGCCAAGGTGTCTGATAAGTAGCCTCTGGTTCTAGAATCGATTCACCCGCTAGCAATAACTCTCCCGCTTGAACAAAGCGGCGGCCATCACTACGAACATCCGCGCGCATTTGGTGGTTACCGCTCCAACCCAAATGAAATCCCCACACCAAACCGTTCTGCTCTGAGAACCCTTGAGTGCCTGCAAACATGCCAGGGAAGTTTTCATGTGAAGTACGACCGCGACGGTTCTCTTGCATGAAGCCGCCGTGTTCAAAACGCTGACGTTGCGTTTGAAATTCATGACACCAACGGCCATGGAACGTCATGAGTTCGTTGGCATGATTCGGCAATGGCAACGTAGAAGAAAGCTTATTCAGGTAGTATTTATTGCTGCCTTTATTGGTGACGGTTACACGCTTTTGGACGACGTCAGATTCGGAATCCAGCTTAATCTCTACCTTAAGGTTCAGTTGAGCAACCTTGTCTTCAAGGAAAAAACACGCCTCTTGATCTTGAGCATCGTAACGAACGGTCTTAAAGACAGGAGCCCAATCACGCCCTTCTCTGTGACCTTCAATGCCTGGAGCGTTAAAGTGTCCACTGCCTAACTCAGGGCAAAGAGAAAGTGGCACATCCACATCAAGTCGAGCTTGAGAAATCGGTCTTTCTGTCGAAAGCAGAAGATCTTCATCAATACTTGCGATCTTTGCCCCCCAATGCAAAACCTCTGGAACACGCCCTGATTTAATGATCAAACTATGGTTTTTACTCTTTAAGTGAATAAATTCGTTCATTACTAATCTCTATTGTTTTCGTAAACATGATATAGAAATAATAGTGAACCCATCGCGCCAAATTAGTATCCAAAACCGACAAAATCGTGATGTAAATTGGCTTTAACATTCGAGAAACTTGCACAAGATCGACTGTTTCCGGAAACATTTTTAATGTTTTAAAAGACATTTATTTGAAAGTGAGCAGAGTTTAGTTTGGTAAATTTCGGTAGGCTTATTTCACTCTAAAATATTCGATGGGCAGACCGATGAGTATCACCTTCAAAGACGTAGCAAAACTGGCAGGGGTATCCACCCAGACGGTATCTCGAGTAACCAATGGCTCACAAGACGTCGCAGAATCCACCCGCAACAAGGTTAACGCCGCCATAAAGCAACTGGGATATGTACCCAATAAAGGTGCGCAAATGCTCAGTCGAGCCAAGTCCACCAGCGTTGGCTTAGTCACGCTCGATATGGCACTGCATGGCGCAGCAATGATCGCCAATGGCGTGCGAATGCAGGCTCATGATATGAGTTATGGCGTCGCTTTCTCTGTTGTTTCCGAGCCTAATCTCGCGAACACCCGTGAGGCCATTCGTGAATTGATGGCTCAACAGGTAGACAGCATTATTCTGAATGTGCCTTTAGAGAGTGCCGATGCAGAATGGTTAGTGGAACAATATCAGCACCTCAACCTTATCTTCATTGATGTTCCCTCTAACAGCCAAGTGAACTATGTTTGCGGTGATCATGCGGAAGGAGCAAAACTGGCAGCTCAACATCTACTTGAAAGCGGACGAACGGACTTCCTGCTGATCACTGGCCCGAATGAATCCAGTGCCTCAAAGATTCGTCATCAAAGTTGGTTAGCCGCGTTATCAGATGCAGAGAGTAAGGTGCAGTATCAATATCAAGGAAACTGGCAAGCAGAAAGTGGTTATCTTGGCGTTCGAGAAGCTGTCTCTAAACAAGCCGTATTTGATGCCGTGTTAGTGGCAAGTGATCAGATGGCATTGGGAGCTTTACGTGCACTGCAAGAACTGCAGATACCTGTCCCTGATAAGGTTGCGGTCGTCGGCTTTGATGGAATCGAGGACAGTGCGTTTTTTAATCCACCATTGACTACCATCAAACAAGACTTCACCACGATTGGTCGACAAGCTGTGGTACTTGCAGAGAAGCTCAACGCTAACTCACAAGATGCTTTACTGCAGCACCATATCGAAACTGCATTACTCCCAAGAGAAAGCAGCCAACCTAAGGTGACGGCTCACTATGAAAAACAAGAGATCGAGCAACTGCTGAAAAGAATTCAGACCCTTTTACCAGAATCGACATAAAAGAAAAAGCGCTAGGGGGAGCTAGCGCTTTAAGACCAACTAAGTCCGTTTAGCCTGGTAGTTTTTTAAGCTATATCATGAGGATATAACCATTTTTTTACTTAGGTAAATCAAAAAGCCTATTCTTTACGACTGCTTTGAGTCGTAAATTAAGTATAGTCACGTTCTAGTAATTAACCGGATTTTTTTAGGGATAATTTGGACAAACTTAACGTCAAATCACAGCTCATAAATTTAGTCACTAATCACAGATGAAATAGCTTTAGCAATCAACTTTCTAAGTAATTTATTTTTATCATCTAGATGCTTTGCCTTGCGATAGACAAGCTGTATATCAAAGTCTGGAACATCGATAGGTGGTTTCACCGCCAGTAAAGTATCTTCGGTATCAATATCATTACGCGCCACGAGCCGAGGAACAATACACAACAACTCTCGACCACGAATTAATCGTTTTACTGTCAAGAAGTTACTTGAAGATATAGCGACTTTTCGACTGAAACCTAGCTCAGCCAATCGAATATCAACACCCGTTTTTAGAGCCCCTGCAGGAGAAACCAATGCATGTTCTACAGACACAAACTGATCTAAAGACATTGGTTGTTCAATAGATAAAACCGACTGATCGAACAAACACACGTGTTGCTCTGTATACAAATGCTTTGTTCGATAAGGCTTTGGTACCTCACCAAAACTGCCGATCGCGATATCGAGCTTGGCATCTTCAAACACTTGCTGATAGTTGCTTCGATTGACATTGAATAACGTCACTTGAGAATAAGGCGAAGATTGCTTAATAAGATCAAACAACATTGGAGCGAACATCTGCTCTGCATAATCGGTAAGTCCGATCTTCCAAGTGCCTTTATAGGTTGCTACATCAAACGATTTAGACAACAGTACTTCTGACTGAATTGTATTGAGTAAGGCATCGACGGTGCTTGATAATTCAATCGCTCGGTCGGTCGCTTCCATCTTGCTACCGACCCGCTCAAACAAGGGGTCATCAAACAGCTTTCTCAGTCTTTGTAAGCTATGACTCATCGCTGATTGGCTGACATAACAACGTTCTGCCGCCTTACTCACACTGTTGGTTTTATATAGAGCTTGCAGTGCAATCAATAAGTTAAGGTCAATTCCTTTCCAGTTAAAATCAGCCACAAATCAATCCCATATCATTCATAATTATAATTAAAACAATTAATTTGAATCATAGTTCAACTCCACCTAAATTACGCTAAACATTTATCTGGAATCGATCATGCTTTCAATTTTTAAAACCTTTTTCTGGCTTGGCTGGATTAGCTTCGGTGGACCAGCGGCACACATTGGCTACTTCCGTAAAACCTTTGTTGAGAAACTGAATTGGTTATCCGACGAAGAGTACGGGCAAATTGTCGCCCTCAGTCAATTTCTGCCGGGTCCAGGCTCAAGTCAGGTTGGCTTCGCGGTTGGTTACAAAAAAGGTGGCTTAACCGGTGCGATTGCCGCATTTGTAGGCTTCACCTCCCCTTCTGTCATCCTAATGTTGATATTGGCCTTAGTGAGCAATCAGTTGTTGGAAGCACCGCTTTTCATTTCTATCATCCACGGACTTAAGCTACTCGCGGTCGTGGTTGTGGCTGACGCCACTTTCGGCATGTACAAAAACTTTTGCCAATCAAAGATAGCAACAGCACTGTGTGTGATCACCGCGATTGTTCTGCTTTTAATTCCTGGGATCTGGCCTCAGGTATTAGTTCTATTGTTTGCTTCTATGGTTGGCAGTAAGTTCTTAACCTCACACGAATTAAAAACAGTACCTTCGACGCACAAGATATCGTTAACACCACTCGTGATTTTCGTTGCTTTACTGGTTGGTCTGCCTCTATTCAGTGCTTACTCTCAAGGCATTGAAGTATTTGGCTTGTTCTACCAAGCAGGCAGCTTGGTATTCGGTGGCGGTCACGTGGTTCTTCCGTTGTTACAGAATGGCATTGGTGACAAACTGTCTCAAGATGCGTTCCTAACAGGCTATGCCGCAGCGCAAGCCGTACCGGGCCCGATGTTTACGTTAGCCACTTACCTAGGTTATGTATTAATGCCATCAGCACCGATCACAGGGGCACTGCTCGCAACGATTGCGGTGTTCTTACCGGGCTTCTTGCTGCTACTGGGTGTATTGAAGAACTGGCAGGCAATTGCGAGTAAGCCTCTAGTAGCTGGGGCGCTTACAGGTGTGAATGCGGCTGTAGTCGGCTTATTACTTGCGGCTCTATACCAACCCATCTTCACAAGTGCAGTGAGTAGCGGCTTAGACTTCGCTCTGATCATTGTTGGTGTTTGGCTATTGAAAACCGTGAAGATGCCGATTGTAGGGTTAGTTGGGGTATTCATGTTATTTGGTGCGATTACCGGTCTCGCAATCTAAGTAATAATTGAGAGTAAGAGGTAGGGGAGCTAGTCGCCTACTTCTTACTTTAATCAAAATCGTCATCACAGCAGCAGCTATACAATTGCAACTCCACCTAGCACTTCAAGCACTTCAAGCACTTCAAGCACTTCAAGCACTCGAGTGCAGCTCCCTTGGCCAAAAACCTCAGCCTAATTATTTATCGTCCTTAAATCTTAAAATAGAGAGTATTCTCATCTCTCGCCTACCTCGTGATACGTTATCGAGTATCAAACCGCAGAAAAAAGACATCACAGCGATCAAAGCTATTGAGCTAGACAAAACAGCTGTAGGTAGCCTTGCCACTAAACCCGTGTCAACGAATTCAACAATAACGGGAATACCTAAGCTCAATGAAATAAGACCAAGCAATATCGAGAGCACGCCAAAGAAAAACATTGGTTTTACATCTCTCAATAAGAACAAGATAAAGTTGAGGATCTTGAAGCCATCACTCAAGGTGTTCAGTTTGCTAGCGGTTCCTTCCGGCCTAGATTGGTACTGAGTTGAAACTTCTTTAATGGACATATTATGGTGTAACGCATGCACGGTGAGTTCTGTTTCTATTTGGAAGCCATCGCTGAAGATAGGTGCGGTTTTGACAAATCGATGGCTCATAATTCGATAGCCAGAAAATACATCATTCAATTGTGCATTGAATGCTAAGTTAATCAGTGATGAAAACATCTTGTTGCCAAGGATATGTCCTTTAGGATATGCACCAGAAGAGCGCTCGCGACTTCCAATAATCATATCGAGCTTTTCATTATTTAATTGCTCGATCAACACCGGGCACACTGACGCATCGTAAGTGTCATCGCCATCAGCCATCACATAAACATCAGCCTCAACATCAGAGAACATCCGCCTCACGACTTCCCCTTTACCTTGGCGAGGCTCATGTCGCACAATCGCCCCTGCTTGTAACGCCTCGTTGACCGTGTTGTCGGTTGAATTGTTGTCGTAAACATAAATAGATGCATCAGGTAAGGCTTGTTGAAAAGAGGTAACCGTTTCGCCAATGGCTCCGGCTTCGTTATAACATGGGAGTAATATTGCAATTTTCACACTATTCATGAACTTCCCCTTACCCTAAAAACTCGATAACCACTTTCAATCTCATCGTGTATGACCTCCAACCAATCAGGCGTATCTGAACTATAGAGTTTATTAATAAGCGCTCCCTCTCCAGCTGATTTTTTTAAAATTAACAAGTGAGGATCGTTACCAACAACAATAACATCGACGTTTTTACCTATGATCTTTCGTTCAGCCAACACAAGATCTTCTTCCAACATCACCTCAATCAGAAACTGGTTACCAACAATATTTCGATGATAAGGCGCAGCGATAATACTGTTGTTGGTTTTCGCTAATACAGGGGCACCCGTCTCCATACCTGAAAGTATTGTTTGTGAGTAAATCTCATTGTCCTCTAGCACGTCAAAGAGATTGGGGGCGGGACTACCATTAAATTGGGTTTTAACGTCGTCAGTTGGTGACAGAAAAAGAATGCTAAATGCTATCGCTAACGGTGCTCCTGAAAAAATAATGATTGCTTTTAATATTGAAAACTTGATGTATTCAGACACTCGAATAGCAACGTAGGCCTGTAAAGGAGCCCCTAAGACAAAACACAACCTAATCACTCTAATCTGCCAAAAAACCGCAAGTGCTAGATTAAACATAAGAATAAGATACAAAATTGTGCAGTGGTGGTTTTTATGCCTAAATAATGGATATAAAATTGCAGGAGTTAGTAGCAATACATAATTATCTAAAGAAAAAAAACCATTCATTGCAATGTATGTTGCGACAGATTTCGCTTCAGCAACTTGATCAAGCCAATACAGCTTAAGTATCGGAGGGTAATCTATTAAGAATGCACTGGTGAGTGATGGGTAAAGAACGGCGACAGGGGCTAAACATAACAAACTAAGGAGAAGTAATAATATTAACTTTTGGGTCGAGCTCTGTTTTTGATTCGATAATCGATTGTATAAGTTAACGAAGATCCATCCGCTAAAGAATAGAATAACAAGAATAAATGAGATCTCGTCATACTTGAAAATAAAGAACTCATCGTACGGCCTATTCAATAGGACTGCAAAAGTACCGAAAACTGCACAGGTCAAATATAACCTAGATACATAGCTAAACCACTCACGACGAAAAAAGCAGAAATACACCGTATAAGAAACAAGAAATGCCATAAATAACAATACATTATCCATCCCTGTCCACAGGGATAAAGACAATAAAATAGATTGGACATACACTCGCCATGATTGTTTCAGGTTACTATTAATAATTGGTGTTACAGATAGAAATAGAGCAGCCAAAATAAGTTGAATATTATGATGATCAATAGAACCCGGTAAGAAATGGATGATGGCAGGAGAAAAAATAGCAAACATCATACTGACAAATCGATACTTCTCTCCAAAATAATGTTCGCATAGATAAAAGCATGATAGCGCATACAATAATAAATAGAGCAAAGGAACAGTAGACATTGAAATTGCATATGCAACACTGTCGCCAACCATAAATAGCAATGGGAAAGCAACTAAAGATAGCATTAGGTCAGGAAATCGAGACCAATGAATAATAATACCATCAGCGGCATTGAAATTACTCATCGGCTCTAGGTACCAATGCCCGTTCTTCATCCACTCTTGAAACTGAACAAAACGCATATAATCGTCATTGTCATTCAAGTTGAGTATTGAAACGCTTTCCCACTTATAAAAAAATATCACTATGGCACAAACTAGCCAAAGGGCAGAAATTACAATGATATCTTTATTAAAGCTTTCGCTTTTAGGCAATATGAATATCCTTTTCATTGAGCCAAAATCAAATTTCTACTGTTCCATCTCTCTCACTTCTGATAACGCTCTATTTAAATTTTCATTCGCTACTTTGTAGTAAGATGATTTCTTATCGATAGCTTGCTGTAGATAAGGAACTGCCTGATCGGGCTTTCCTTGTAATATCAAGAAGTAGCCGACATTATTCAACGCTTCCGGCGCTTCCATATGTCTCATAAATACGTTGGTTGCTTTTTTAATATCCCCAGAGGCTAAATAAATAAGCGCCAAATTATTCTGAGCTTTTTCATTATTCGGTTCTAACTCTAAGGCTGAACGCGTGTATTGATACGCTTCCTTGTAGTTACCGTACATGTAGTGGGAGTAGCCCATATTCAACAAAGCTTTGACTGAACTTTTGTCTATCGTCAGTGATTTTTTAAAGTACTCTTGTGCGATCTGATGCTTTCCGTCAACATCTTCCAGTACGCCAATCCCCATATAAGCTAGCGCTGGAGACATACTATCGACCTTCAAACTGGCCACTTCACTTTGGTTCAATGCTTGGTAGTTTTGGATAGTTTCACTGCTTTTTAAACGAACTTGGTCTGAATTAATCGCTTTAAAGAAATAACTACGTCCTTCATCTGTGCGACGTTGTTTGGTGTATAGAACGCCTAACTGCTCCAACACTTCAGTGTGGGCGGGGTTAAAATCTAGCGCTGCAAGGTAAGCTCTTTCGGCCAACGCATAATTACCGCGAGACGAATGTATTTGGCCAATAGTGAACAACGTTTTATCGTGAAACTCTTTTTCAGGGAAAGACAATGAACGTATATATTCATACAACGCCAAGTCTATATTATTGTCACGCAAAGCAATGTCACCGCGCATGATCGCTTCTTTTTCATTAAGCGGTGGATCATCACTAGTCAAAGTATCGATTGGTTTGCCGGAATACAATTCTGCATCAAACTGATTGGTTGGCTCATCGGAAGAAGCACAACCAAGTAGCAAAATTGGCAATAGTAGTAGAAGAAACTTATTGTATAACATCATAAACTTGCTCCCGGCGCAGTTAATGCGTCCATTACGATCAAGAGTCCAGGGCCAAGTGCGACAATGAAAAAGCAAGGCCAAATAAATATCAACATAGGGAATAACATTTTAGTCGGTATTTTCGCCGCAATTTCTTCAGCGGCTTGCTGTCGCTTATCTCTAAAATCTTCAGTATAGTCACGGAGCGTTTGAGCTAAGCTTCCACCCATTCTCGATGCATGAGAAAGCAAAGAAACCAAGCCTTCCAATTCCACTAAACCGGTTCGTTCGATAAGTTGCCTAAGCGCATCAGGCATAGTGACGCCCGCTTGGATTTTAGCAAATACAGTCTCTAGTTCATCCGCAAGCTCCGGCTGAGAGACATAGAGCTCTGATGCAACACGACCAAGAGCCGCATTAAAACCAAGCCCAGATTCAGTACATACAACAAGAAGATCTAGTGCATCAGGGACACCGTTTCTTATTTTTTTCTGACGCTCTTTTTGCAGCTTACTTAGAATAATATTAGGTGTGAATGTGCCAAGAAAAACACAGGTCATGATAAGTAAATTATTGTAGTCTCCACCCAACGCTATGTAATAAACCATAAAAGCAGCGACGATACCTATCAAGCTAGATAAAACCTTCAACGCATAGAAAACCGATAACGAGCTCTTCTCATGGAACCCGGCATGCATCAACTTTTCCGAGTAAGTTTCATTATCTTTTTTATTACCTTTACTTATAAAAGGGCTTAATGATTCTAACGTATTGGAGAAGTCGTATGGTTTTCGGCCAGTCGGTGCCCCGTCTTCTGATATCTGTCTCAGTTTCTTGTCCAAAGGAGAACGAGCTCCTAAAAATAGAAATCCAAGCGTGAGTGTTAACAAGACTGTTGTAAGCAAAATCATCGAATAGATAACCACCTGAGAGCTGATCCCAAACTCTGCTAACATCTGCTTCCAAACTTCAATATTTAGTAATTCCATAGGTTAAATCTCTATGCTGATGATCTTTTTAATCCACAAGGCTCCGATAGCCAAAAGAACAATACCGACACTCACCATGGATAGGCCGCGAGGATCTTTATAGAGTGGCTCGATATACTCGGGACTAGCGACCCTTAAGGCGAAGAACAAACCAAAGGGGGATAACGTTAAGATCCATGCGGATAAACGACTTTCAGCAGAGAGCGTTTTGATTTTCCTTTCCAGTTTAAAACGCGCTCTAAGTACTTCAGATACCTTTTGCAGGTTTTCAGATAGGTTACCCCCAGTCTCTTTTTGCAACATTACGGCACTAGAAAATGCCAGCATTGAGACGGTTGGTACTCGTTCTGTCATCTGTAGAATCGCCAAGCGTAAGTCATAACCATAGTTAAGTAAGTTATAGGTATTTTTAAATTCAACACCGATTGGAGCTGGAAGTTCTTCGCCTACTTCATTGAATGATTGGACGAGCGGTTGTCCTGCTTGCAATGCGCGTCGAATAATATCCAAAGCCTCAGGAAGTTGTTCCTCAAATCGAGCCATTCGGTAAGTCACTCGATTTTGCACAAATAGATAGGCGATAACCCAAACAAAAATGAACGCCCCCACACTGATGAACCATACTTGGTTGGTCATTATCGATATCAATGAGAGCAATACAGCGCAAAGAGAAACAATAAGTAAGAACCGGCTTAACGCCACTTTCATACCGGCTAGTTCCAACATTTTTTTCAAGCCACCGAAGAAAGAGATAACGATGAGCTTACGATCTAACGGGGACAGTTCTTTGTTATAGTGCTCTTTGAGTAATGACAAACTCTCTGCATCGATATTACGTTGTGTCTCTTTTAAGCGGCGAGACAACTCTTTATGTTTCGCTTTCTTGCCCGCAGCAGGTAACAACAACGCCTGAGAAATAAAAAGTACTGCGATAAACAATAGGGCTAATGAAACGCTTACATTATCCATATTCCCTCCTTAACCTTTGGTCTCACTAAAGAGCTCGAAAGGCAGATCGAGTCCACGTTTGACTAACTGGTCATGGTATTGGGGCACAACCCCTGTTGCAGTGAAATAACCGATAATATTGCCATCTTCATCAATACCTTTACGTTGAAAACGGAATATTTCCGACATCGTAATCACCTCACCTTCCATGCCGTTGATCTCTTGGATACTCACCATACGACGCTTACCATCTTCTTGGCGTTCCATTTGAACAACAAGGTGGATAGCCGAAGCAATTTGAGCTCGTAAGTTTTTGGTTGATATGTTCCACCCTGCCATCGAGAACATGTTTTCGACACGACTTAAGGCATCACGAGGGGTATTCGCGTGAATGGTAGCAAGAGATCCATCATGACCGGTATTCATCGCCGCTAGCATGTCAACGGCTTCGCTACCACGTACCTCCCCAACCACGATTCGATCCGGTCGCATACGCAAGGTATTTTTAACCAATTCGCGCTGGCTGATTTCTCCCTTCCCTTCTAGGTTCGCAGGACGGGTTTCTAGACGAATAACATGTGGTTGTTGCAGTTGTAATTCTGCCGAGTCTTCTATGGTAATAATTCTTTGGTCTCGCGGAATGAAACCAGAAAAGATATTCAGTGTGGTTGTTTTCCCTGACCCCGTCCCTCCTGAAATCAAGATATTCAGCTCACCTTTCACCGCAGCCTCTACAAATTTAGCCATCTGAGGCGAGACTGAGTCGTAACCAATTAAATTATCCATTGTCAAACGATCGACGGCAAAACGACGAATCGAAACTGAAGGGCCATCGAGTGCGAGAGGCGGGATAATCGCATTAACACGGGAACCATCAACTAAGCGGGCATCTACCATAGGTGATGCTTCATCTATACGACGACCAACCTGGCTGACGATACGATCAATAATGTTTCTCAAATGGCGGTCATCAAGAAAAGTATAGGGCGTTTTTTCGAGTTTACCCCTTCGCTCAACGTAAACACTTTTTGGGCCGTTGACCAATATATCCGACACAGTTTGATCAGCTAACAAGGGCTCCAACGGACCAAGACCAAAAACTTCATCTTCTATCTGTTTGATGACCCGTTTACGACCTTCTGCGCTGAGTGCATGACTACCATCATCAGCCATCAACTGAACGATAGCTTCATGCAAATCTAGCTTGGCGCGCTCTTTCTCCAAGCTAGAAAGTAATCCTAAGTCTAACGTTTCAAGCAACTGCTTGTGAAAGAAGTGTTTGATTGATAATTCTTGCTCCAGTACTTTTCGAGCTTCATCGATCGCTTTCTCCTTTTCAACGCTCGCTTCTGTCCGAGAGTGACTGGACGTCTCAGCACTTGATAAACGTTCAACAGGATTGGCATCTTCTGAATCATGCGAAATCTGTTCTACTTTTTTTTCAAACTCTGGATTTACATTTTTTCGTTTAAAGAACATCACAATCCCTCGTGTTTACTTTTCATCAACCCATTATGAAAACAACTTTTTCAGCCACCCTTTCTCTTCCTGCTCTGGTGGTGAGAGAACATGAGATAAGTCGATGATAGAGCGAGTAATAGAGCTTTTCTTCCTAGACTGAACTAACGGCTGCCCCAAATTGGCACTCTCTAGCGCGACTTTAAAATCGTTAGGCATAAGGTGTATGTCATGATTACCCACCGCCTGCTCAATGTCTTTTAGCTTAATTGAATGTCGCTTTTCATAACGGTTGAGAATGACCTCTATTGAGTCACTTTGTAAGCCGTACTCAAACTTCAGAGACTTAATTAATCGGCTCGTGTTTTTTACTGACACTAAGCTCTGTTGCAAAACCAAAAGTACTTTAGTCGCAGGTGATATTGCTGATGCAAACACGTGATCTAAGCCTCTAGACAGGTCAATGATCACATAAGGGTAGAAACGACGCAGAATTGGAAGTAATCTGCCAATTTTCTGAGCCTGCTCGAAGTCATCAGCGTTATTTTCATGTTTAAAGCTTAGAACATGGAGGCCTGATTCGTGTTTATTTACCAAAGAGCCCAAAGACATTTCATCCAAGTCATTAGAACTGTTAATCGCATCCGAAACACTATAAGTCGGTGCTATGTTCAAATAGTCTGGAATCACGCCAAATTGAAGGTCGATATCGAGTAAAAGAACTTCATTCGGATGTTGAGTAGCCATCTCAATGGCAGTATTTAACGCCAAGGTGGTTGCCCCCATCCCTCCTTTGGTATTCAAAAACAAGATAAACTCTCCGTAACTGGAGTTCTCAAGCTTTTCGGAAGCGGTTTTCTTCAATAATGGAAGTAAGTCCGATAGAGTCACATGGTGAGACAAAAAATCTGAAGCCCCTAAACGAAGTGCTATTTTTAGTGATCCATTATCACTTTCATCACCAAGCACAACTAAAGACAAATCCTTGTCTTCTAAAGACAAATCATACCCTTGCAACTCAACCATTTTTTGCGCCCAATTCCCATTAGCTTCAACGAAAATAAGCTCTGGAACATCTGCACTTTTTAAGTATTCTTCACTCATTGCCCCAAGAGAAAATGACGTTACATGAACATTTCGGCATTTTTTTAGCTCTTGACTCATATGCGAATGAAAGGCGTCAGTGCTATAGACTAACCAAACCTTTAGGTTCGTTCTTAAACGCGTCATATCTTTATCGTTTTCATTAGGCGTTATTTTGATCGCTTCCCCCATACATTCATCTCCTTTAAATAACCGCTTATGGGCACCGACTCTTGATGTCAGTGCCAGCTTCAGCCCTCACTACCCCCAAGCTTTCAGCTGGTAGTATTGTTTCAAACGCAGGGGCTGCAAGAAATCCATTCTCTCCTAGAAAGCTTAGGTTACTGATTAACTGAATGCCATAACCCGTAGCCCTAGAACGCACAAATTTAATGGTGCCAAATCCAGGCTCAGTCTCATAACCAGACGTAATTTCACTACCGCTCGCGTCTAAGTAAGCCACTTCTAAATTCGCATTAGTAAACCCAACAAGAGGAATATCATCCACCACCATTCCCGCAATATTGTCTCTATCAAGAACGGAGCATACCGTCGCTAACCTAGCTGCCTTCCTAGTCGCTTCGCTGACCATTTGCAGCGAAAATACATACGCACCTAACGCTAAAATGAGAAACAACAACAAAAAAACAAACCCCGAGACAATGGTAAATTCAATGATGGCAAGCCCTTTGATACGCCTGTTAAACCTTTTCATCACAGTACCCTCATCACTGAAGTGACACTTAACGGAATAGAAAAACTTGTGGCAGATAAAGGAATAGATAAAAACAACGGCACATAGTCATATGTCACGCTGACTCGCACATAACTGTCAATAGAGGGTGGTGTTACTGTTACATCTGCAGTCGTCAATGTAGACAATACTGCTGTCCCAACGCTGCTCTGACCATAAACCACCACATTTTGAATCTCTAATGTTGGTGCAATAGTGCCACCTTTTGTATCGTAAACCTCACTAACAGCATATCGTGCGCCATTTTGTACAGACTTAGAGATAACATTGTAGTGAATCAGAACATTGCCAAGCTCGATCACCAAACCCAAAAAAAACAGTAATACAGGGGTTGCAATGACCATCTCTACAGCAGCAAAACCACGTTGATGTTTATTAGATAGCATCATAATCACGACTCCCCACTATCAGGATCCTTATACAGAACAATCTTGTAAGCTCCTTCGGTTGTCGATTGACTACTACCAGAGCCACCAGTGACACTGCAAGAATGTATAAACTCACCAAAAACGGCAGGTGTACCTGAGTTGTTAGTTGGTGCTTTTTGCAACAAGAAAAAGCAGCCTATTTTATTCACTGTAAAGTCGGTAGAGCCGCCACTTTTACCCGAGCAGTCCACCATAGGGATAGGTAAAATACGACGCCAAGCCACACCATTAGATGCGCACCCAGAACCACCACTTGCTATGCAGGCGTTGGTATCTGACTCATATTGAGCATAGGTATAACTTCCATCAGAATCGATCTCTCCCGTACCGGCATCAATCGTGATTTCATTGGTAGGTTCTGTGGTTACATAATCTGAAGGGTAATCGGATGCCGATAAGCCACCACCATACTCACCAAAACGAGTATTCAAACCATCGCCTGTGGGGCCAACTGTGCCACCTGGCTTAGTTGTTATATCTTCACCAATTTTAATTGGCTGATCATAACTACCACCTAAGCCTTCTTTGATTGTTTTACCACCAGAACCAAAGTCCAACAGATGATAATTACCATTACCCATTTCAGATAAGCTACTGTCTCCTACCTTCAAAGCATGAACGGTCCCTATCTCATAACCAAATACACTGGTTATCTCTTCACCAGTTTCATCATGAAAGCCGTCTTCTGGAGAAATATCGTTATCGGAGGTGCCATCACCAATACACACTCCAATGGGTACAACATTATTATAAGCGAGGCCTGAGCTGGGACCTGCAACAGCACTTGCCGATACCACTTTTTCAAGACCAAACAGTTGAATAAAGAATTCATCCATCTCTAGTGCATCCACGCGAACACGCACATACACATCATCAGTTGAATTAAACGTCGCCGTGCCTGTAAAATCCTGCGGATCATTCGAATAATCAATACTTATAGAAGCGGTCGAGAAATCAATTTCTTGGTTCCCTGTTGAAGCCGCCATGGCATTGAGTGCCGTGCCTACCTCCGCGTCTACCGCGTCTTTATCTTTACTATTGTCTAATATGGTTGCAGCAGCCAACGTTGCAGAATCAACTGCATTTTGTAAGCGCGTTTTATTCACAACCATATGATTTATGTCTACAGCTAACGCTGAGACAGCTAAAAAAACTAACAAAGCAGCAGTAATCATCACCGCAACTAAGCCTTGCTGTTTTTTCGGGCTTTGTGATACTCGATACAACATATGAGTACCTCCAGATTTAGTTAAAATCTTCTAAGATCTGGCTACTACTTCCGGACAGATCATTTTCACCTCTGCCAACATATCTGTCGTAACCAGTCTGCATCCGCTCCCCTGTACCATCAGGTACTTCGAGTAAATTCTCTTGGGTAGCATTAGGGTTATACGTTTGCTCTGTTTTCACTAGTGCTACCGAGTGCCCTAAACGAGCATCGTTCGCACAGCCAACCAATAACATTGCGAGAAAGATCATCATTATTTTAGTCATATCTATCCCCTTATAAATCATGCCCAAATGAGCCTTCGCTACCACCATCAGTCGGTGATATATCCTGTGACGCTTGAGATTGCTCTGAATCAGATTCAGACGGTTCAGCTATGTAAGCGCCTCGGCCCAATAAGTAATATTCCAAATCATTAGGGTCAACAAAAGCATCTGTGGGTAAGGTCACTTTGCTTCTATCAATAGGCTTTGCCAACCTTGGAGTTACTAAGATTACTAATTCAGTTTCTCCAGATATGTACTCTTGACTGTTAAAAAGTTGGCCTAAAATCGGCACATCTCCAAAACCTGGCATCTTGTTACTGATGTCCCTAACATTTTCACTCAACAACCCCGCAATACCAATAGTTTGCCCATCAGCTAGCTCCAGTGTTGATGAAGCACTACGCCGAGTAATAGGTGGGATAAAATAAGTGGCATTGGTGGTGCCCGGGTCAATGGTCAATGAGCTGGTATTGGCTATCTCACTAACATCAACGGCTAGATTTAAATTGATTTTCTTATCACTGAGTACCGTCGGTATAAATTTAAGCCCTACACCGTATTCTTTGTATTCTATGGTAATGCCATCTTCGTCTGGCACAGGGATAGGAAATTCACCACCGGCTAAAAACTCAGCCTTAGAACCACTTAATGCGGTTAAGTTCGGTTCAGCCAATACCTTAGCGACCCCGTTTTGTTTCGCTACGTCCAATGCGAAAGTAAACAGAGTATTACTATCAATGAAAGACCCTAATATGCCGTAGTCCGTCGACGTAGGAATATTGAAGATAGGCGTAGCCCCTAATACTCCGGCAGGTACAGAAGACGCCCCCCAAGAAAAGTCAGAACCACTGGTTTGGAAAAAATGGAAGTTCGCATCAAACTTTCTCACTAAGCTTCTTTGAACCTCGGCAACCGTCACCTCTAACATAACCTGTTGCGCGCCACCTATAGACATCAGGTTGATAACACCTGTCGCATCGGCTTGCTCACTACCACTTTCATTAGATTTATCGGCGGTTTGCCCCGATGAATAAGTTTCCGCGATTCTCATCGCCACATTCATTTGTTGCTGGTTACTGACCTGGCCACTCAACAATAAGCGATTCTGCGCACTGTGCACTTCAATAGTTTCATCAGGAAGGAACTCATATAACTTAGCTTTGAGGCTATTAAGATCATGAGTAACCTCGATGTTAATAGACTCGATCAACTGACCTCGTGAATCCCAAGCCATTAGGTTTGTCGCACCTAATTTTTTGCCGATTAAGAACAATTCATTTGATTTTAAAATTACAATATCTAAGACTTCAGGATCACCAAGAGAAACCTTCGCCGCTTTTCCCGACAGCACTACATGCGTAGATTTATGATGTGGAACCGTGACTGTTTTTCCCGTCTGTAACGCCGCAACACTGGCCGTCGAAAAACAAATCAGGCTCAAAACACACGCAATTAATATTTTCATATTTCACCTCAATCCTTGACGCGCACATTAGATGTTTCTGTACCTTTGATAATGGTGACACTTGGTCTAGGCACATATCGACGAACCACTTTTTTCTCAACTTCATGCGGGTTTCTCAAGGTCAGCTGAATACTGCCTTTGCTTTTAGCCGTGAGAAGTTTCTCGGCCTCTTTCGGCGTCATCTCAAGAGTTACCGCTCGTACAATAATCGGACTGTTTTCTTTCGTTTTAGCTGTTTGGTCTACAGCCAAAACCTTAATATCTTTAAGAACGGTTTGAGTCGCTGCAGAATTTTTTCCGTAAGAAATGGTATTGAGAATATCAACCTTATTACCCGGTAATAAGAACCCCGCCACACCAATAACATCATCAACACGTATCGTTACCGCACGTTTATTTTCAGGGATAAGAGCGGCAAGTGTTGACCCTTCTCCTGGTACAGTAAATCGTAACTTGTGAAGCACCTCTCCGGCATAGATAGTATTCGCAACAACCTTGCCAATCAGGTCCGCTTTATCCGAATAGTTATTTTCATTAATCCAATCAACTTCCATCAACCTGGTGGTTAAAAACTGATCCTCGATAATGGTTCCGGCTTCAATTTCTTGTGATGCGACAACAACGGGGTGACGCTCGACCGTTTCAACTTCAACGGTTGGCTGAACTTGATCATCCATCCACTGCTTAGCAAAAAATACAGCCGCTAAGCCGAATACTACGGACAGTAAAAACAGTAGGAAAACTTGACTCTTATTCATTATTCTCTTCCTCGTGTCCATCAGAGGTAAAATAGACTTCCCATGCCATGGAAAGAATATCGAATGTGATAACAGGTGGGAGTTGCTCAAACGAAAGAATGTCTTGGCTTATACCAACGAGATCTTTCGGTAAACAAGGGAAAAGTGGCACCTTAAGAAGCGTGTGCATTTGAGACAAACGCTCAAAGAAACCATCTTGAAGCTCCATCTCTTTTTCAGCGACGACGCTCATCCATAAAGCTTCATAATCTCGCTGATTCAGCGGCTTGAATTCAATTTTGTAACCTAAACGACGTAAAAATGCAGGATCGCTTATTTTCTTGGGATTTAAATTGGTAGAAAAGGCAAGCGTTAGAACAAACGGCATAGTGATTTGCTGGCCGTTAGGTAGCGATAAATAATCGAAGGAATATTCCATCGGTACAATCCAACGGTTAAGAAGCGCATCCACAGGCATGGGCTGTCGACCAAGGTCATCAATGATAAAAATCCCATTATTCGCCATCATTTGCACTGGAGCTAACCAGACACGACTGTTCTCAGAATGATTAACTTCAAGCATATCCATAGTGAGCTCTCCACCCACCTGGATATTTGGCCTTTCACAATTAAGCCAGCGCTTGTCGTATTGATCTTTGAGGGAGATACTTTGATCGCTACCGTTACTGTCTAACGGTTTATGATGTTGTGCAGAAAACACCTTGATAATGTTACCTAAGGCATAGACTGCATAAGGAATGAAAACAGACGTATGCAGCGCATTGACAATACGTGAAGCTACAAATGTTTTACCCGTCCCCGCATGCCCATACAGCAACAAGGCACGCCCGGAATTGATTGCTGGCCCCAATACCGAAATCATTTTGTCGACACCATATACATCATTCAGTGCTGCTTCGACATGTGGCCGAGTCACTAGCTCTGCTCTTAGATCCTGCTGCTTGACCACATCACTATATTGAGTAAGTGAAACGGGGGCAGGACCTAAATAAGCATCACGTTTAAAGGCAAGATCAGCTTCTTCAAGTCCTTTCTCAGAAAGGGAATAGCGAACGTGACTATGAGATGCAGATGAGAGAGAAAGGTTAGAGGTTGGTTGAAAAACTTCAATCAATGACTTTGTTCTCAACACAGCCAACGCACTTTCAACAATATGTGTCACAACACACAAATAGTTAGAAAGCTCTAAAACATCCGACTTGGGGTAGGCTGACAGGTGCTTCAACACAAGGTTTTCAATAACAACTTCAGGAACACCCAGCATATCAATAGATGTAGGAACGGCTGGGGCTGAAATTTGAGGCTTCAAAGTTGTTGGAGCAGTACGCCCTATAATATCCATATATTATTCCTCTCCACAAAGCTAACCAACAACAGATTTAAGTAAAGTAGCTATACATCGCCAATCCCATGACAACAGAGGGTGCAAAAGGCATCGTCACCTTATTTGAATACCTAGCGTGAAAACTCGCACTTTCATCTAATACAGGTGCTACTCCACCAAGCACAATTAGCTTATTTTCAAAATAACCTTTGATACTAAGACTGTTTGAGTTGGAAAAGTTATATAGCAGGTAGAAAGTCCCGATAACTCCAGCAGAAAGTAATATAAAGTACGACGCACCAAGTAACTGTCCCCACCCGAGATACATCCCCACAATACCCAATAACTTCACATCTCCTGCAGACATAGCTCTTAAAAAATATAAGAGTAATCCAAAACAAAAAAACACTACGAATCCAACGAAGGACATTAAGAAAACATCAAAGGAGTAATTGCTGTTAAACATTGATAAAAAGTACACAAACAAAAACAGTATCAATATTTTGTTTGGTATACGATGTTTCTCAACATCGTATACCGAAACTGCAATTAGCAATGCCCAAAAAACTGAAGGCTCATTAATCATATATTTAATTCATACATTCGAAAAAATGCTCTGGATTTTACTCAGTAAGGCCGTTGCCATCCCAGAAAAAACCAACCCTATAGCAATAACAAGTAAGGCTGCAGCGATAATGTAGGAAACCGAAGTAAGCCCTCTTTGCTGCCTCACCCCTTTCCGATCATAAACCATTAACGATTGTATTCAGTTTGGCTGCCAGTGTAGTCCCTAAACCAGAAAATACAGTTGTTAGACCTAATACCAATAATGCTGCACCGATTACGTACTCGATAACAGTCAACCCTTCTTCATCTTTCATGAATTCTTTACAATTATTCAAAAACTTATCCATGAGAACCTCTCCTTGATTTACGTATCAGGCTTTGTTTACCTGTAAACTAAATCTAGAGGTGAGAGATATATTCGGTTAGGATTTTTTTGCCATTTACTTGCACTTTTTTGTGGTACTTCTAATCTAATTATTACGCATCGTAATTGTTCTATTTTTACACCTTAATTTTAATATGAAATAGAGTTGGTATTTATATGGAAGTAATAACACCCTTATTAACAGATAAAGACAGTGATTTTAATACTGTTATTACCAATAAAATAAGCCACTACTTTTCTATTAAAAACTTTGGTCAAGATATATCTATAATCAGTAACTTAGATGTCAGACTGGTGTTTTTTATATTGAATAAGACAGATAAACTTCAACTACTTACAATGGCTTTATCTATTTGCGAGAACCTAAATAAAAGAATAGTCATTATTTGCTCAGACCCGTTACCTAATATCGTTCGAAATCATAAGAATATATTTTTTATTATCGAAACAAACAGTAAACATCTGACCAGTAAGTTCGAAGAACTACAACGTAAAACGCAACATATCTTCGAGCCTCACTTTGATCTCGACCGAGATACAAACAACAACAATCAATTACCTGCAAAGTTGTTTACCTCTGAAGTCGTTAACTTTGTTATGGACAACATCAACAAAGAAATCAGAGAAACAGAAATCGCAGAAAAGTGTCATTGTTCAACAACCTACTTTTCTAAGAAGTTTCATCTACACTTTGGGGTAAGCTTTAGAGACTTTGTGTGCGATAAACGAATCCTGTTAGCCAAAAAGTTAATCGAAGCCGATACCGAATCAAAAATAGCTGTTATTTCTTACCAATGTGGATACAAGGATGTGTCGTATTTTTCAAGAATCTTTAAGAAAAGGACCGGAGTAACACCCGCAAGTTACAGACGTGCCTGCACGGATAACAGAAAACGCTAATTTTACTCCCTAAAAGAAAAAATCATGGTACATTTAACATGATTTTAACAAAAATAACTTAGCGAAAAACATGGAGTTAGACAATGATTCAGCCTAACGAGTTTAGCCAAGAAAAAGCAACAGCTCTCCCTACACCCAATGACATGATTTTAAAATGGGCAGAAGAACGCCCAGATGAAGTCTATTTAAAACAAATCATCAACCGCCAATTTGTTGAATTTACTTATAAAGAAGTGGCCGACAAAGCACTAAAACTGGCGTCAGCATTAGAAGGCCTCGGAGCTCAACCCGGCGATCGAGTCGCGCTCGTTTCAAAAAACTGTGCAGAGTGGTTTATCTGTGACCTTGCCATGATGTTAGGAGATTTTGTCAGCGTCCCAATCTTTCCAACAGCGGGTGCAGACACTATTCAATACTGTATTGAACACAGTGAAAGTAAGATTGTAATTGCCGGTAAGCTTGATGATCCTAAAGCCACTCAAAAAGTACTCGATGATAATCCAAGTCTAATTAGTATCTCGTTACCCTACGATACTGCCGCTAAGTGCCAGTACACTTTTGAGCAACTTATCGAGACACATGAACCCTCAACCAAAAGACCTCAGCATCACGATGATAAGCTGATGTCGCTTGTTTATACTTCGGGTACGTCTGGGTTACCGAAAGGCGCTATGCTCACGTATGGTGCCTTTACATGGTCAGTTCAGAGGTTAATCGATCACATTGGTATCCAACCTGGCGATCGCCTGTTTTCTTATCTGCCGCTTGCCCATATAACCGAACGAGTGTACATCTTTGGTTCTTCAGTGATGGGTGGGGTGGTTACTGCTTTCCCTGAATCTTTAGACACATTTATTGATGATGTAAAAATGCATCGTCCAACTTTGTTTATTTCAGTTCCTCGTTTATGGACTCTATTCCAACAACGAATCCAAGATAAACTTCCACAGAAAAAACTGAACTTCTTACTTAAAATTCCGTTCGTGAATAACCTAATTAAGAAGAAACTGGCTGATGGTCTGGGGTTAGACCAAGCTCGCGTTCTTGGCTGTGGCTCAGCTCCAGTATCACCAGCTCTACTTGCATGGTATGAGAGTGTTGGCCTACACATTACCGAAGCTTGGGGAATGACTGAGTCTTTCGCCTACAGCACGATTAACCACCCGTTTAGAGCCGACAAAATTGGTACTGTAGGTAACGCTGGTCCGGGCATTGAACTCAAAATTGCAGAAGACGAAGAGATTTTAGTTCGAAGCAAAGGCATGTTCTCTGGTTATTACAAAAATGACATTGCAACTCAAGAATCTTTTAACTCAGAAGGTTGGCTTCATACGGGCGATATTGGTGATATCGACAGCGAGGGCTATTTAACGATTCGTGGGCGTAAGAAAGATACCTTTAAAACCGCGAAAGGCAAGTTTGTCGCTCCTGTACCAATCGAAAATAAACTCTTTGAGTACAGTCGTGTAGAAATGATGTGTTTGATAGGCTTAGGCTTACCTGGCCCTATCCTGCTCGTAGTACCGCATGACTTCCCTAATTTTGATCGGGCTCGTTACGAAAGAACAAGCAAACGCGTCATTGAAAAAATGAACGAACAGCTAGCTTCGCATGAGAAGATTAAAGGCGTACTGATGATTAAGGAACCATGGAGCATCGACAATGGTGTTCTTACTCCGACTCTCAAGATAAAGCGACATATCCTTGAGCAGAAATACCATGAAGTCGGTCATAACTGGCCGAAAGATAAATTGGTAGTTTGGGAAGAGTAATCAACATCGAGAAGGAGCCAGTACGGCTCCTTTTTTGTAAGCTCAACTTATAGGTATTTAGTGTAATCAGCCGCATCATTGCTCACATTGTCCAGACCGATGTCCTCCCTCATTCGACTGCTCAGCGATTCCGAACTAATAACTTGTCTCGATTTAGCCGTCTTACTCATCTTGGTTTTATCATTAACTTTTAGTATCTGATTAACAAATCTGCCGACCCAACAGGTTATTGTTTTCATTTTATCTCTCTTGTATTCCTTGTTTATTTGTCGCTATTATGGAAATAACCTGTTCGATAAGCGAACAACCATTGTTAACAAGGACTATAAGCTGAGATTATGGACAATAGACTGCGTCACCTTTCTGGTCTCCGTTATTTTGAAGTTGCAGCACGCTTAAATAGCTACAGTAAAGCAGCTGAAGAACTGTTTGTTAGCCAAGCAGCCGTCAGCCAAAAGATCCGCCAGCTAGAAGAACAGCTTGGATGTAAGTTTTTTATTCGTAAAGGACGCGTAATGGCCTTAACACAAGAAGGACGTACCCTTTTTAAGCATGTCTCGGACGGGTTCGAAGAGGTAATCGTTGGATTAAATAAGATCCAATCAGAGCCCCTTCAAGGCGTTCTTGTTGTTAGCAGCCCTCCTTCATTTGCTTCCCGCTGGCTGCTGCCGAGGCTTTGGAAATTCTCGGTAAAGCACCCAGAGATCCCAATTAAGGTTCTCACAGGGTCTGATACCCCAAATTTAAAACATGGCGAGATTGATGTGGCTATTCTGCAGGGCGAAGATCTATGCGTTGAAGAAGGCTTGAGTCTTGAGATGCTAATCAACGAACCCATCTACCCTTTTTGTTCGCCTGAACTGGCCAACTCTTTAAAGTTCACGTCACCAGAACAATTACTCAAATGTTGGTTAATTCAATTTAATAGCGGATGCTTTCCTTGGGAAGAGTGGTTCAAACAAGCCAACATATCCACTCAAGACAAAGCGATGCGGTGGATGAAAGTAGGTACCTTTGATATGGGGTTAACGACTGTCATGGCTGGACATGGGGTCTGCCTTGCTACAGATAGCTTGGCTGGTGATTTTATCGAACGCGGTCTACTCGTTAAGCCATTCAATATTGGGATGACGCCCGGTGTTCAGGTCAACCTATGCTTTGATCCTAGCTCTCCAAGAAAAGAACGAGTTACTGCGTTTACTCATTGGTTACATGAAGAAGTAAACGAGGTATTGGAGAACTAGCTCTGTCTATCAGCTACTGAAATAAACAGTTCCCCAATAACTAAACACAGAATAGCAACGTAACTCTTCCACGCCGACAAAGCTATGTTGAGTAAAAGCTGCGTTCAGTAAAAGCTACGTTGCCCTGACTCACTCCCAAAACGATTTCTTCAGTTCTTTATCGACTTGATTCTGCGTAATCCCAACATCTCTCAATAAATATTCTGGTAACTCAGACAGCTGCTGTCTGGTTCTACGATTCTGAAGATAACGCTCAAAGTTAGAATAGAATTTCTTAACTGATAACGATGATAAGAATGATTGGTTAGCCCTTGATGTCGCTATTATCGTATTCATAGCCTTTCTCCTGTTGATCTTTCGCCTTGTTATGGTCAATAATCGACCAATAACGTACTTGCGACAAACGATAGATACTGACATTCAGTTAAGGAAAACTAATGTGAGAGAACGAACCCCACCATTTCAAGGGATCTATTACTTTTACACTGCAGCTGAAACTGGCAGTTTTAAACTTGCGGCAGAAAAACTGTTTGTCACGGCTGCAGCAGTAAGCCAACAAATTCGCCAACTTGAAGAATGGCTAGGCGCAGACCTGTTTATTCGCCAGCACCGAAAAATAGTACTCACTCACGAAGGTGAAGTGCTTTACCTACAAGCTAAGAAAGGCTTTGCCCACATTCAAGATGGTGTGAGGCGAATTAACCAAGACCCAAACCCTACTCAACTTTCTATTTCAACCGTGCCATCATTTGCCCAACACTGGTTGGTACCTAGAATTGGCGACTTTCGCGATCGCCACCCAGACCTATCCATGCTGATTGAACCGACTAACAAGCTAGTGACGTTTGAAGATTCTAATGTCGATGTCTGCGTTCGGTATGGTCACGGTAACTACCCAAATATCGAGTCTCGTTGGTTAATGGACGAGGTGGTTTACCCAGTTTGTCACCCGATTTATCAAGAGAAGCATGGGATCCATGACATTGACGATCTGCATAAAGCTGAATTGATTGAAGATCGATGGCCAGATATGGATTGGAATCTATGGCTAGACATTGTTGGAGCGAAGGCAGGACGCTCATCATTGCAATTTGATGGCTCGCATTTTGTTTTAGAAGGTGCATTATCCGTTGCTCTTGTGAAGCACAGTTTGGTGTATCGGTATTTGCAGGAAAAGAAGCTCGTTCGAATCGGTAACATCGCACTTAAGCCCAAATACAATTACTTCCTATGTGCGCCAGCTGGATACTTTCATCGCGAGAAAATCAAACGCTTTGAAGCTTGGATGCAAAGTCAGGTTCAGTTATTTGGAAATAGAGGTCGAGAAGAGTTAACTATTATCGATACAGATTACCAACTTAAATGGTCTGATAATTCATAAAGCGAAACTGATATACTGAGCTCAAATAAATGGCGAGAACATCTCATGACACAAGACAATAATCCACTTCACGGTATCACTCTACAGAAGCTACTGACTGAATTGGTTGAACATTACGGTTGGGAAGAGTTGAGTTACATGGTGAACATCAACTGCTTTAAAAAAGACCCAAGCATTAAATCTAGCTTAAAGTTTTTGCGTAAAACAGACTGGGCTCGAGTGAAGGTTGAGTCGATTTACATTGAGCTAAAACAGAACTCTTAAGTCTTAGTCTTAGTCTTAGTCTTAGTCTTAGTCTTAGTCTTAGTCTTAGTCTTCCAAGAGTAAGATAACAAAAAGCCCCGCAAGCTTTCACTTGCGGGGCTTTTTTAGTTAATTTAGAAAAGAGCTAATTACTTACCAGCTTCTTTTTCTGCTTTAACTTTAGCGATTACTTCTTCTGCCACGTTCATTGGACATGGAGAGTACTGTGCGAATTCCATAGAGAATTGGCCACGGCCTGAAGTAATTGTACGTAGGTGACCGATGTAACCAAACATTTCTGAAAGTGGTACGTCAGCTTTAATACGAACGCCAGTTACGCCAGCTTGTTGATCTTTGATCATGCCACGACGACGGTTAAGGTCACCGATAACATCACCAACGTGATCTTCTGGAGTAAATACGTCAACGTTCATGATTGGCTCAAGAAGTTGCGCGCCAGCTTTAGGCATAGATTGACGGAATGCACCTTTCGCTGCGATTTCAAATGCGATTGCAGATGAATCGACTGCGTGGAAACCACCATCGTAAAGTTCAACTTCAACGTCTAGCGTAGGGAAGCCAGCTAGTACGCCGTTTTCCATCATGCCACCAAAGCCTTTCTCAACAGCAGGCCAGAATTCTTTAGGTACGTTACCGCCAACAACTTTTGAAGAGAACGTAAAGCCAGAACCAGGTTCGCCAGGCTTGATACGGTAATCGATCTTACCGAATTGACCAGAACCACCAGACTGTTTCTTATGCGTGTAGCTATCTTCAATTGCTTGAGTGATAGTTTCACGGTAAGCAACTTGAGGAGCACCAACTGTTAGGTCAACGCCGTAAGTACGCTTAAGGATATCTACCTTGATGTCTAGGTGAAGCTCACCCATACCTTTCAGGATAGTTTCGCCAGTTTCTTCGTCAGTTTCAACTTGGAAAGATGGATCTTCTGCAACCATTTTACCGATAGCGATACCCATTTTCTCAGAACCGCCTTTATCTTTTGGAGATACAGCGATAGAGATTACTGGAGTTGGGAATACCATTGGCTCAAGCGTTACTTGATCTTTAGGATCACATAGAGTGTGACCTGTTTGCACGTTCTTCATACCAACGATCGCAATGATGTCACCAGCTTGTGCGCTAGTTAGTTCGTTACGGTCATCAGCTTGCATCTCAACCATACGGCCAACACGCTCAGTTTTACCTGTGAATGAGTTAAGAATCGTGTCGCCTTTGTTCAATTTACCAGAGTAAATACGAACGAAAGTTAGAGCACCGAAACGGTCATCCATGATTTTGAATGCAAGCGCTTTAAACGTTTCTTCAGTAGAAACGATAGCGTGGTTGCCAGTTTCTTCGCCGTTCTCGTCCATTAGAGGTTGAGGATCAACTTCAGTTGGAGAAGGTAGGTAATCTACAACAGCGTCAAGAATGATTTGAACACCCTTGTTCTTGAATGCAGAACCACAGTAAGTTGGGAAGAACGCTAGGTCACGAGTACCTTTACGGATACAACGCTTGATGTCTTCGATAGAAGGCTCTTCACCTTCCATGTAAGCTTCCATTAGGTCATCGTCTTGCTCTACAGCAGTTTCGATTAGCTCTTCACGGTATTGCTCTACGTCATCTACCATGTCCGCTGGAACATCTAGAATTTCGTAGTTTTCAGGAAGACCAGTGTCATCCCAAACGTATGCTTTACGGCTTAGAAGGTCTACAACACCCACGAATTCATCTTCGCGGCCGATTGGTAGAACCATAACTAGAGGAGTTGCGCCTAGAACGTTTTTAACTTGGTCAACAACGTTGTAGAAATCTGCACCCATACGGTCTAGTTTGTTAACGAAGATCAGACGAGATACTTCTGATTCGTTAGCGTAGCGCCAGTTAGTTTCTGATTGTGGTTCAACACCACCAGAACCACAGAATACACCGATACCGCCATCAAGTACTTTAAGAGAACGGTATACTTCAACTGTGAAGTCAACGTGTCCAGGAGTATCGATAACGTTTAGACGGTGACCGTTCCAGAAACAGCTTACAGCTGCTGATTGGATAGTAATTCCGCGCTCAGCTTCCTGTTCCATGAAGTCAGTAGTTGATTCGCCATCATGTACTTCACCAGTCTTGTGGATCTGACCAGTTAGCTTAAGGATACGCTCAGTGGTAGTTGTTTTACCCGCATCAACGTGCGCGAAAATACCAATGTTTCTGTATTTCGATAAATCTGCCATTGTCTTACTCTGTTAATAGGATATAAAATGCGCGCAGAGTATATCACAATCTGTGAAGACTGATAGCTTTGCATGCATTTGGGACTAAAAAACTTTGCCTTTTTCTAACATATAGAAAAAGGCAATCTGTAGAAACAATCTAAATGATTGTTAAGTTTAGTGCTAACTTAAAGCGAAAATAGCGTTTAAGTTAGACTGAATTTCTGCTGTATAGAGTAGCTGAAGTGAGCTCAATTACAACTCATCAAAAGCATTAATTGCTTCTGATAATTTTTTCACGCCATGGATCTGCATTCCTGGAATGCCCCCTTTTGGCATGTTGGCCGCAGGCACTATCGCTCTCTTAAAGCCATGTTTAAATGCCTCATTTAAGCGCTCTTGCCCGCTCGGTACAGGTCGAATCTCACCCGCGAGGCCTACTTCCCCAAATACCACCACATCTTTTGGCAATGCACGGTCTCTGAAACTCGAAAGTAAAGCGATCACTAATGCAAGATCGGCACTGGTTTCGGTTACTTTAACACCACCGACGACATTCACAAACACATCTTGGTCAGCCATTTGTAAGCCGCCATGTTTATGCAGCACGGCTAATAACAGCGAAAGCCTGTTTTGCTCTAGACCAACAGCAACACGACGTGGATTAGCGAGCTGGGAATAGTCCACCAGCGCTTGGATTTCAACAAGAAGTGGACGTGTCCCTTCCCACACAACCATGACCGAACTGCCCGAGGTTTCTTCTTCACCGCGAGACAAGAAAATAGCCGATGGGTTGCTGACTTCTTTAAGACCTTGGCCTGTCATTGCAAACACACCCAACTCATTGACCGCACCAAAACGGTTCTTGTGACTGCGCAGCGTTCTAAAGCGGCTATCGGTTCCGCCATCTAACAACACGGAACAGTCTATAATGTGTTCCAGTACTTTTGGCCCCGCTAATGTGCCGTCTTTAGTTACGTGTCCCACCAAGAACACCGCAACGTTGTTCTGTTTCGCATAGCGCGTTAATGCGGTTGCTGACTCACGAACTTGAGCAACACTCCCTGGCGATGATTGAACATCAGCGACATGCATAACTTGGATTGAGTCGATAACCATAATTTTAGGTTGCTCTTTTTCGGCAACCTGGCAGATCTTATCAACATTGGTTTCAGAGAGCATTTTGAGATGTTCTTTCGGTAAACCGAGTCGAGAAGCACGCATCGCGACTTGTTGCAGTGATTCCTCACCAGTGACATAAAGTGTTGGCAACTGAGAAGAGAGCTGACACATGGTCTGCAATAACAGCGTTGATTTACCGGCACCTGGGTTACCACCAATCAGAATTGCAGCGCCAGGTACGACACCACCACCGAGCACGCGGTCGAGTTCTTTGAAACCACTGCTAAAGCGAGGGACTTCTTGCAGATTAATTTCCGATAATGTCTGAACGCTCGATTCTGTTGCCCCACCTGCATAACCACCACTGAGTCGTTCATTACGCGCAACTTGAGGTGAAGCAGCTAACCTAACTTCGGTAATCGTGTTCCAAGCACCACATGCATTGCACTGCCCCTGCCAACGTGGAAAGTCAGCACCACAGTCATTACACACATAAGCTCGTTTTGCCTTAGCCATAAAACCTCAATAATTTACTCAGTTACACAATGATGTTGTCAATTTGTGACTTATTTGACCGTACGGGTGAAAATAAAAGTTGCAGTCATACCAGTTATACTTAAAGATCGATTTAAACTAGTCGATAACATAAACGTACCGTCCATTCTAACAAGAAAAGTATGCAGCAATCTGAAATTCTATCTGTAGCAGAGCGACTCATCCCAGCCTACCACGCTGAGGATTTCGACTTCCTTCTTTCTCAAATGACAGAAGGTGAATCCCCGTCTCTGAAATTGCTCGTTAAAATGGAACTGAATCGTATCATGGCTCCGTGCACAAAGAGCATTGATTTACGCGGACGTATTGACACTGAATGTCGTCAATTTACGTTAGATGGTCGTAAACACTGGCTTGATGATATTGCTTTGAACGCCTATCAACGTGGTACTAAAAAGTTTAAAGGCTATACAGAGGGCGCGTGGGAGTTAGTGATGACTCCGCGAACTCAGCCACTTCGTAATATCGTTAAAACCTCGTCTCAACATAATCAAGATCTCACTAACGCTAATAGCCCGTATGAAGCGGAAGCCATTAACCTCGGTTACGACTTAAAGCGTCAAGAAAACAGACTCAAGATTAGCTCACAGGTTGAGATCACCACATCTAAAGGCCAAAGCCTACACGGTGTGACGGTTGATATTTCCCCGTCGGGTGCAAAATTCAAGGTACCGAGCGCCTTTAAGTACAACCTCGGTGAGATCATCAGCGTTAAGTTCACAGAGCTTATCGAAAAGTCGCAAGAAAACGATGTTTACCAAGCGGTCGAATTCCGCGTTCTGGGCATTGATGAGTCTTACGAGAATAACGCCGTCAAATTCTTAAGAACCATCAAAGTAAGCAACAACAATATTGTAGCCCGCTTGCTTGATGAGTCTTTGAATAGCTCAAGCAAGAAAACCAGCCATGAGAATCAAGATAGAATCATTCGAACTCGTACTCGAGGTATCGAACACACCTATCTCAAACACACCTGTAATCTTCCTCTTTTCTTTAGCGGCAGTGAGCTAAAGCTTGCTCTACTTACGGATAACAACCATCCGCTGTGGCAATACTGGCACGATGAACGAAACCAACAAGCATTGGGTACCCTGTTCAACGAACAACGAATGAACTTGCTGGCTAAACCTGGCGTAAAGGGAACCAGTAACGTTATTTACTCGTTTACTCATGAGCATCAAGACAAGACCTTGTTCTACTCAATGATGCTTCCTGAAGCCTCTCGTGAGCAAAGACAGTTGTTCTGGCACATCGGTGGTAAACGTAAAAGCTGGAAGGCGTTCAAGTTCTCGGTGTTCGAACTTTCAGACACCGAGCGACAAGCCTTAGCCAAGCACTCGGATACGTTAGCTCAAAGCTCAGCACAACTGACGCATTGTGGAATCTTGCAAGAGATTGGCGATCACGAAAGTGCGGCTGACTATCTATTGAGTGAAAAACCACGTATTCCAAGCAGTGAACTGAACCGCTTCCGTCATCCGCGTTCTGTAGTGGGGAATATTCAAAGTATCTACTTCGACTCTCAAACTCGTCGCAAAGAACCGAGGTATCAATTTAAGTCGCCGTTACAGCTCACCTCACAAGATGGCGCCGCGGCTAACGGACATACCTTAGATATCTCCAAACGTGGACTCAGCATTGCTCTTGAGCATCCGATGGTACTCAAGATTAATGACCCGGTATTAGTAAACTTCAATGAACTGCAGCTCTACGACAAAAACCTGCCATTAAGCACCGTGCCTTACCACGTGATTCGAGTCAGCCCGAATGGTCGCAACGTGCAGTTGGTTATCGCCGAGAACACGAAGACAATGCGTACTATCGCCTTTCTCAATGGGCTTATCGATCAGAATCAAAGCAAGTTGATTAAGAAGAAAGAGATACTGCCAACACACTCTCTGCTCGAGTCTCTACACAACATTTTGTTGAGCAAGATGGTCAGCAACCCAATATTCATTGATAAACCGGGCTCAACACTGCGTTGTAAGATCATTGGCGTAAACTTCCCTCTGAATAAACACTTAGCACTGCTCGCTAAGCTTGGCCACAACCAAAAGTTCTCACTCGAACCTATTTTCAAAGGGCACTCTAACTCGCTGTTGGCTGAACCACTGAAAAGAATTGAAGGTGCTGAACCTAAACACCATGACGTCTATATTGCTGCGGTTAAGTTTGGCGACAAGATCCAATCCGTACACACGAAGTTGGTCAAAGACTTCGCCTCGGCAAAGGAACGCATCTTATTCATCAAGAAAGCTCAGCATTTAGGTGACGTGTATGTACTACGAGTCACTACTGCACCTATTTTTAATCCGCTAACGAGTTTATTCCAGTCTGATTTAGAAGAGCTCTCACGCATCAGCATGCACCAAGCTAAGAAGCTAGAGAATGAGGTCACGGCTTTTATTGGTTATGGTGAGATAGAAGATATTACCGATGAAGTGTTGATTCGATTGGAGCTGACACGCTAGACTACAGCGGCGTCTTAACTTGAACATGAAATAGAAAAAGCAGGCTGATAGCCTGCTTTTTTGTACTCGTTATACCGCCCTAAATATGACTAAGGCTTCGCTTGCCAGCTGATTTTTTGCTGCTTAGCTAACACACCCGACAAGATGCAAAGTACCCCGCCTAAACCGGCATAACGCACAGCAGTTTGAGCTTGTTGCTCTACTTTTGGCTTCGCATGGTAGGCGATGCCTAAACCTGCAGAGCCCATCATAACCAAGTCATTAGCACCATCACCAACGGCAACAGTGTTATGCAATTCCAATTCGTACTCTTCAGCCAACTCTACCAAGATATCCGCTTTAGTCTGCGCCGAAACAACATCGCCTAAGACTTCACCCGTCAACTTACCATTGATGATTTCAAGCGTGTTTGACTGAGCGTGGTCAAGATCAAGCGTATCTTTCAGATAGTCAGAGAAGTAAGTAAAGCCACCTGAAGCAATTGCCGTCTTCCAACCAAGCTTATTCAGAGTATTCACTAGCTCAACCAAGTCTGGCATGAATGGCAATGATTGACGCACTTGCTCCAAAATAGATTCATCCGCACCTTTCAGTGCGCCTACTCGTTGACGTAGGCTCTGTTCAAAGTCGAGCTCACCTTGCATTGCTCGCTCTGTGATTTCAGAGACTAATTCCCCCACTCCAGCTAGCTTTGCAATCTCATCGATACATTCAATTTGAATCGCTGTGGAATCCATATCCATTACAATCAAACCTGGCTTAGATAGGTCTGGGACCTCGCTAAGGCAAGCATAATCAAGCTTTAAGGCCTGTAGGATTTCTTCGTGTGCTGGTGTTAGATTGCCTGACATCAAAGCCACTTCATAATGCCCTACCTTCCACGTATCAAGAATGGTGTTGTAAGTGCCTGTGAAAAAATCGATGTCATCGAATGATTGTGGTGATAGATACTCACCGAATACAATCCAGTTGGCTTTGGCTTTAGCGAGTTGAGAAGCGAAACGAGTCTCGGGGAGTCGAGTTAATAATGTTGTATGCCTTTTAATCGGCAGATATTTCTGAGCGTCCATGTGTATGATTCCTAATTAACTATGCTAAACGTTAACCTATTGCAATTTGAAAACGCAAGTCTCAATATGTCTTAATCATAACATTTGTTTATTTCAGGCTTCGTGAAACATGAATGAATCATTGTTCTCAATACGTAACGCTTTACGAATGCTAGCCCTCATTTTGCTGGCTACTATGTTCGTTGTAACGATTAAAAATACAGTCGTGATCAGTAAAGGTAACGAGAAGATCCAAGCAAAGCAGCTAGAAACGCTGACTAAGTTGCTTATCTCTCAGGCATCACTTTCTGCCAGTAAAGCGATCACACAACAAGACCAAGAGCGACTGCTTGATCTCACCAATCAGCTGTCTCAGGATCGCTTGGTATTCGATACCACGATATACGATGCAGAGGGGATTCGACTGGCTTCGAGTGAAAAAGCACTCTCAGTACGCGAAGTTCTAGGATTAGACACGCCACTTTCAACAGCAAGTATCGGCAGACAGCAATTAGTTGAACCTATCTACTCTCCAGAGAAAGCGATCATTGGGTTCATTCGTGTGACCTTTGAAACGGGTAAGATGACGGCGATTTCTGATCACCATTATCGTAAAAGTGATCGCTACATGATCGGCATGGTGTTGATGGGGTTTGTCAGTGGCGTGCTGTTTGTCATGCTCATTCGTAGAAGAAAAACCAAGTCTGGTGAGAACTTGCTGCTTAAGAATGCAAACTCATAAGCTTTGTTATAAAGTCTTGGGTCTTGGGTCTTGGGTCTTGGAATCACGAAATAAAAACCTCGGATTAGGCAAGATGAATTATTTCGATTGAAATCACATAGCCTTCAGAATCCAAGAAATAGCGCTCAGTAATACATCATTACCAATAAAAAGCCCCGACGCTCAGGCAGCGACGGGGCTTTTTGTTATCTGTTAATTTGGCTAGCTATATTTATTCGAGAGCTAGAAACAACTTAAACCACAAAGTAACTCTTACTCTTGATCACCAAGAAGCACAGAGTCTAGTGCGATAACCATCATGTCGTTGAAGGTCGTTTGACGCTCATCTGATGTGGTTTGCTCACCAGTTTTGATGTGATCAGAAACAGTACAAATAGTCAGAGCTTTTGCGCCGTATTCAGCACACACACCATAGATACCTGCAGCTTCCATCTCGACGCCAACAATGCCGTATTTGTCCATCACTTCGAACATCTCTGGATCTGGCGTGTAGAACAACTCTGCCGAGAACAGGTTACCCACTTTTACGTCTACACCACGCGCTTTTGCTGCATCTTCTGCCGCACGCACCATTTTGTAATCTGCGATAGCCGCGAAGTCATGGCCTTTAAAGCGAATACGGTTCACTTTTGAGTCAGTACACGCGCCCATGCCAATCACCACGTCGCGCACTTTGATATCTTCACTCACTGCACCACAACTACCGACACGAATGATCTTTTTCACACCAAAGTCTTTGATCAGCTCAGTCGCGTAAATAGAACAAGATGGAATGCCCATACCGTGCCCCATAACCGAAACCTTACGACCTTTGTAAGTACCCGTGTAACCAAACATATTACGAACATCACACACCTGAACCACTTCTTCTAAGAAAGTTTCAGCGATGTATTTAGCGCGTAGCGGATCGCCTGGCATTAGAACTACGTCAGCGAAATCACCCATTTCAGCATTAATATGTGGAGTAGCCATTGAAAATATCCTTAATCTCAAAACAAAAAAGAAGAGAGAGGTTTCCCTCTCTCTTAGTTAACCATTACAGAAAGCTTGTACCGTATCCCATTGGCGATGTGCCAAAGTATGACGCTAAGCTTTGACCGATATCAGCGAAGGTATCACGACGGCCTAGAGAGCCTGCTGGAACCTTGTTACCGTAAACAATCACAGGGATATGTTCACGAGTATGGTCTGAACCCGGCCATGTTGGGTCACAACCGTGGTCTGCAGTTAGGATAAGCACGTCATCTTCTTTCATCATATCGATGATTTCATTGATACGGCCATCGAAGTACTCAAGCGCAGCTGCGTAACCGGCAACATCACGACGGTGGCCGTATGCTGAGTCGAAATCAACGAAGTTAGTGAACACGATAGTGTTGTCGCCCGCTTCAGTGATCGCTTCTTTGGTTGCTTCAAATAGCGCTGGAATACCTGTTGCTTTGGTTTTCTGAGTGATACCACAACCTGCGTAGATATCAGAGATCTTACCGATTGAGTGAACGTTGCCGCCCTTCTCATCAACCAGCTTCTGAAGTACCGTCGCCGCTGGTGGCTCAACAGAAAGGTCACGACGGTTACCAGTACGTTCGAATTGACCTTTACCTGCACCAATAAACGGACGAGCGATAACACGACCAATGTTGTAGTCAGCTAGCTCTTCACGAGCAATCTGACAAAGGTCTAATAGGTTTTGTAGGCCGAATGTCTCTTCATGACATGCGATCTGGAAAACAGAGTCTGCAGAAGTGTAGAAGATTGGCAGGCCAGTCTTCATGTGTTCTTCACCTAGGTTATCTAGGATTTCTGTACCCGATGAGTGGCAGTTACCTAAGAAGTCAGACAGACCAGCACGCTCAAGGATGCGGTCAGTCAGTTCTTTTGGAAAGCTGTTCTCTTTGTCAGTGAAGTAGCCCCAGTCAAACAATACCGGCACACCTGCGATTTCCCAGTGACCTGATGGCGTGTCTTTACCAGAAGACAGCTCAGCAGCATGACCGTAAGCGCCAATGATCTCAGCGTCTGCGTCCATACCAGGAGCAAAGCGACCTGTCGACTCTTTGTGAGCCATCGCTAAACCTAGCTTAGACAGGTTTGGCAGCGTTAGTGGACCTTTACGATCCGCGTTGTCTGCAAGGCCTTGATCACAATGGTCAGCAATGTGACCCATTGTATCCGAACCTACATCGCCGAATGTGTCAGCATCCGCTGTTTCACCGATACCGAATGAATCTAAAACTAAAATAAATGCTCTTTTCATTTTCTTCACCAACTTATTGCTCTTTGCACCAGAACTCTGTTTATCGGTATACACGAGGTATACCGATATCTGTTATTTACACGTCTTCAGAACGAATCTGACGGTAAACATCTGGCGTTGCTGTATATTCTCCGCCCACAGTGATTGCATTTTGTAATGCCGTCGCAGCTTCTTGCCACTGTTGTTCATTGCGAGCATGAATCATTGCTAATGGTTTATCGTCGCTTGCTACTTCGCCAAGGCGAATGAAGCTATCAAAACCGACTGCGTAATCAATGCTGTCTGTTGCTACGCGGCGACCACCGCCCATACCAACGACAGCCATACCAATTGCACGCGTATCCATCGCAGATACTACACCGCTTTCGAGTGCGTACACTGGTTTAACAATTTCTGCTTTTTCTAGGTAGTTATCGTAGTTCGTTACGAAATCTACTGGACCACCAAGGCCCGCTACCATCTTACCGAAGCACTCTGCTGCTTTACCGTTATCCAGTACTGCCATCAGTTTTTCACGCGCTTCATCTGAATCTTTTGCTAGGTTACCCAGCACCAACATTTCCGCACACGATGCTAGCGTGATTTCCAACAAACGTGGGTTACGGTATTCACCAGTTAGGAATTGAACCGCTTCACGGACTTCAACTGCGTTACCCGCTGAAGAAGCCAGAACTTGGTTCATGTCCGTTAGGATTGCTGTTGTTTTAGTGCCTGCACCGTTTGCTACTGCAACGATAGATTTTGCTAGTTCTTCAGAAGCTTCATACGTTGGCATGAATGCGCCTGAACCGACTTTTACGTCCATCACTAGAGAATCAAGGCCAGCAGCCAGTTTCTTAGATAGGATTGAAGCGGTGATTAGCGAGATGTTATCTACTGTTGCTGTGATATCACGAGTCGCGTAAACACGCTTGTCAGCCGGTGCTAGGTCGCCCGTTTGGCCGATGATCGCCACGCCAGCTTCTTTGGTTACGGCACCAAACACATCGTTGGTTGGTGTAATGTTGTAACCAGGGATAGATTCTAGCTTGTCTAGCGTACCGCCAGTGTGGCCTAAACCACGACCAGAGATCATTGGAACGAAACCGCCACATGCTGCCACCATAGGGCCAAGCATCAAAGAAGTTACGTCACCAACACCACCAGTAGAGTGTTTATCAACGATTGGGCCATCAAAGTTCATGTGGCTCCAGTCAATCACCATGCCTGAATCACGCATTGCACATGTTAGTGCGATACGTTCTGGCATCGTCATTTCATTAAAAAAGATAGCCATTGCGAATGCGGCAATTTGGCCTTCAGAAACCGTGTTTTTAGCGACACCTTGGATGAAAAAGTTAATTTCTTCTGTGGTCAGTACTTCGTTATCACGTTTTCTGCGAATAATTTCTTGAGGTAGATACATTAGTGCCTCCCAAACTCTAGTGAGTATGGTGTGTAGGGAAAGAGGTAATATGGAGTGACTTAACGCCACTCCATCAAACAGACTTGTTATTATCAATACTCTAAATATTTGGCGTTGCAGCTAGGCGACCAGTTAGTTCATTCCTATGAGCATAGAAGCTCTATGTGATTAGGATGAACTTACGCAGTCAACAACGCTGCGGCGTCAAATATGACGAGTAAATTAGTATGCTGCTGGATCAGCAGTTTCGTCTGTCACTTCTAATGTATTAAGAAGGTTAGTCAGTAGGCTTGAAGCGCCAAAACGGTAGTGCATGTTGTCTGCCCACTCAGCGCCTAGTAGCTCATCAGCCATTGCTAGGTAAGCTTGAGCATCTTCAGCTGTACGTACGCCACCAGCTGGTTTGAAACCAACAGTTTTAGCCACGCCCATGTCACGAATAACTTCAAGCATCATGCGCGCGAATTCAGGAGTCGCGTTTACTGGCACTTTACCTGTTGAAGTTTTGATGAAGTCTGCACCTGCTTCGATACAGATCTGAGAAGCTTTCTTGATCAGTGCTTCTTCTTTTAGCTCACCAGTTTCGATGATCACTTTAAGCGTGATGTCACCACAAGCGGCTTTACATTGCTTAACTAGCTCAAAGCCAACTTCTTCGTTGCCAGCAATAAGAGCACGGTATGGGAATACTACGTCAACTTCGTCTGCGCCGTACGCTACCGCGGCTTTCGTTTCTACAACAGCAATTTCGATGTCGTCATTACCATGAGGGAAGTTAGTTACAGTCGCGATGCGTACTTCTGGAGTACCTTGCTCACGCAACGCCTTCTTAGCGGCTGGGATGAAGCGAGGGTAAATACAGATTGCAGCGGTGTTACCAACTGCAGTCTTCGCGTCATGACAAAGCGCCACTACTTTTTCAGTAGTATCGTCATCATTTAGCGTCGTTAGGTCCATAAGTTTAAGTGCACGTAGAGCTGCTGCTTTTAAATCGCTCATTTCTATCTCCGATCAATATATTCAAATAGTTAACTACTTCGCCACCCATCCAGTATAGATGGATATTTTAGTAATGCTCAGTAGTCACAAATGAACGGACTTGGTTCCCTGAAGACTTGATAACTTTCGCTATCAATTGCAATCCTTGTCACCGCACAGTACCAGTTTGGTCTATGGCACAACAAATCAGTCATGTTGTGTCTAACATCTATAGCGTATCGCTAAGTTTGGCTTAATCCCAGAAGAATAACCTTTAGATAAATCCAAGCAGTTACTTTCTTGCCAACAAGAGACATCCTGTCCCTTAAGCTTATACATTATAGGTATCCATCAATAAATTGTAGTGCTCCTTAGAACGCAAACGGTTTGTATCTCAAAAAAACATTCTAGACCCATTTTCGACTCCAAGCATTCACTCCTGCTAATGCTCAAAATCACTAGGCCCAAAAACAAAAAAGCCCCGCAGCAATTTCTTGCTACGGGGCGATATTATTATGGCGTCTATATATCGATTTCTAACTGATTAGAAAGACAGGAAGAAGCCAGCAATTGTTGCTGCCATCAGGTTAGATAGAGTACCAGCTACAACCGCTTTAACACCCATACGTGCGATGTCGTGACGACGGTTTGGAGCAATACCACCTAGACCACCTAGAAGAATCGCAATTGAAGAAAGGTTTGCGAAACCACATAGAGCGAACGAAATAATTGCTTGAGTCTTAACAGACATTACTTGACCAGTCGCTTCAACGATTTGAGCGTTGTCACCGATGTATGGTACGAAGTTTAGGTATGCAACGAATTCGTTAACAACCGTCTTCTGACCAATGAAAGAACCAGCAATAGTTGCTTCTTCCCATGGAACACCAATGATGAATGCTAACGGTGCGAAGATCCAACCTAGAAGAAGTTCTAGAGTTAGGTTTTCCATACCGAACCAACCACCGATGCCACCTAGGATACCGTTGATAAGAGCGATTAGACCGATGAATGCTAGTAGCATTGCACCAACGTTAAGTGCTAGTTGTAGACCAACTGACGCACCGCCAGCAGCTGCATCGATAACGTTAGCAGGCTTGTCGTCGCCACCGTCGATGTCTGAACCTAGGTTCTCGTCAACTTCATCAGTTTCAGGCTTGATGATTTTAGCGAATAGTAGACCACCAGGTGCTGCCATGAATGACGCTGCTACTAGGTACTCTAGAGGTACACCCATAGATGCGTAACCCGCTAGTACACCACCAGCAACAGATGCTAAACCACCACACATTACTGCGAATAGTTCAGAGTTAGTCATTTTAGGAACAAATGGACGAACTACTAGAGGTGCTTCTGTTTGACCAACGAAAATGTTTGCTGCTGCAGACATTGACTCGGCGCGAGAAGTACCTAGAGCTTTCTGAAGACCACCACCAAGAACCTTGATTACAACTTGCATCGCACCAATGTAGTAAAGTACAGAGATAAGAGCAGAGAAGAAGATTAGTGTTGGTAGAACTTGGAATGCAAAGATGAAACCGATACCGTCAACTGAGAAGTTAACAAGGCTACCAAATAGGAAGCCAGTACCATCTTTACCGTAGTCGATCACGTTTGCTACACCAGCAGAGAAACCTGCAAGTAGATCACGACCCCAAGGGATGTAAAGTACGAATGCACCAAGTGCGAATTGGATAGCGAAAGCGCCACCCACTGTTCTGATATTAATTGCTTTGCGGTTGTCGGATAGTAGTACTGCGATTGCAATCAGTGCAACCATTCCGACGAGGCTCATAAACAGGCTCATAGTTTATGACTTCCTTATTAGTTATTTATTGGCGTGTTACAAAATGGGGCTATAAAGCGGAGGCAATTATACTCATGCGACCACTAATAAAGTAATGCCGTCCTCACACTTTCGTACAAGATTCATGTACCATTCACACGCAAATGTGAACTAAATCACAAGCTCAGTGCAATTTACGCAAACGATAAACAAAAACCTTCGATTTTATTCACATATACCGAATGCACGATGGCTATTTTGCCAAATTTGCGCTGCAATCGATTGCTTTGGCTCTTTTCTAAGCAAAAAAAGTTCATTTAAGATCGTAACTAAATGTTTGGAATGATTAATATTTCCTTGGTTTCCATACATGGGCATGTCCGGAGCATCCGTTTCCAATACCAAGCATTCAAGAGGCAGTTTTGCGATGGTTGTGCGTGTTTTTTGTGCTCTTGGGTAAGTAATCGTTCCACCGACACCAATATAGAAACCGAGCTTGATCCACACCAAAGCTTGCTGTTCACTCCCTGAAAAACCGTGAATCACCCCACCAAAAGTGAACTTGTGCTGCTTTAATAGCTCAATGAGTCGGTTATAGGACTTCCTCTCATGGATGATCAAAGGCAGCTCAAATGCCTTCGCTAGCTCCATTTGTTGGATGAAAAAGCGCTCTTGTTTCTCCCGCTCGACATCGACAAAAAAGTCGAGACCACACTCTCCTATCGCAACGCATTGACGGCTTTTTGATGAGAGTAATTGGCGAAGCTCTGAGAATTGCTCGTCATTGGCTTGATCTAAAAAGTAAGGGTGGAAACCTAAGGCGTAGTAAACATTAGGGTAAGATTTGGCGATTTTATCGAGCTTCGACCAGTTACTTTGGCCAATAGAAGGAATAAGAATCTTCTCGACTTGAGCTTGTTTCGCTTCTTCAAGGTAGCTATCAATACTTTGATCGGGTGTATAACCTTGCTCAAAAGCCTCAAAATCCGCATGGCAATGAGTATCAAACAGCGGAAAATTACTTATTTTCTGTGTCATCTTCCCTACTCTCTGTTTGTTTCCCTTGGGGATCACGACGATAAGCAACACAACTGCGCTTGTTCTCAGGCGTTAAACCAAGCTCTTCACACCACTTATCGTATTTCTTAACCCAAGCTTTTATCCAACTGAACATAATTGCCTCTAACCTCAGCCTCTAAACCTTAAATAAAACGCATTAAAAAACGCCTACTGCAGAACAATAGACGTTTTTGTTTAACTCGAATAGATCGCGGAGAAATTAGTGCTCGCGCGTCGCTCGGAACTGAACGTCAGGGAAACGCTCAGAAGCTAGGTTCAAGTTCACCATTGTAGGTGCGATGTAAGACAGGTTATCACCACCATCTAACGCTAGGTTAGCTTGGTTCTTACGTTTGAACTCTTCTAGTTTCTTCACGTCATCACATTCAACCCAGCGAGCTGTTGCAACGTTAACACCTTCGTAGATAGCTTCTACGTTGTATTCCGCTTTCAAGCGCGCTACAACCACATCGAACTGAAGTACACCAACCGCACCAACGATCAGGTCGTTGTTCTGCATAGGACGGAATACTTGTACTGCACCCTCTTCAGAAAGCTGAACCAAACCTTTTAGAAGTTGCTTCTGCTTTAGTGGATCGCGTAGACGAATACGACGGAATAGCTCAGGCGCGAAGTTTGGAATACCAGCGAACTTCAAGCTTTCGCCTTGAGTAAAGGTATCACCAATCTGGATTGTGCCATGGTTATGCAAACCAATGATGTCACCAGCATACGCTTTTTCAGCTCGCGCACGGTCGCCCGCCATGAAAGTTACCGCATCCGAAATACTTACGTTCTTACCAGTACGAACATGATTCATCTTCATACCTTGGTTGTAAGTACCCGAAACGATACGCATGAATGCGATACGGTCACGGTGTTTTGGATCCATGTTTGCTTGGATCTTAAAGACGAAGCCAGAGAACTTCTCTTCTGTCGCTTCAACATCACGCTCGTTAGCTTGACGAGTTTGAGGGCCCGGAGCCCACTTAGTCAAACCATCTAGCATGTGGTCAACACCAAAGTTACCCAATGCTGTACCAAAGTAAACAGGCGTTAGTTCACCAGCAAGGAACAAATCGAGATCAAACTCAGGACATGCGCCAATAACCAATTCAAGCTCTTCACGAACACTGCTCGCCAGATCTTCGCCAACAGCTTCGTCTAGTTCAGGGTTATCTAAACCTTTAATGGTGCGAACTTCTTGGATCTCATGGCCGTGGCCAGATTCGTACAAGATCGTTTCATCACGATGAATGTGATAAACACCTTTAAACTCTTTACCACAACCGATTGGCCATGAGATTGGAGCACAAGCCATACCTAGCTCGCTTTCCACTTCATCAAGCACTTCCATTGGGTCACGAACGTCACGGTCAAGTTTGTTCATAAACGTTACGATTGGAGTATCACGTAGGCGCGTTACTTCCATCAGTTTACGAGTACGATCCTCGACACCTTTCGCAGCATCGATAACCATCAAACAAGAGTCAACCGCTGTTAGTGTACGGTACGTATCTTCCGAGAAATCTTCGTGTCCTGGAGTATCGAGTAGGTTTACTAGGCAATCATTGTATGGGAATTGCATTACCGACGTGGTTACCGAAATACCACGTTCTTTTTCCATCTCCATCCAGTCAGATTTAGCGTGCTGGTTAGAGCCACGACCTTTTACGGTACCCGCTTTTTGAATTGCGTTTCCGAATAAAAGAACTTTTTCAGTAATCGTGGTTTTACCCGCATCCGGGTGAGAGATAATTGCAAACGTTCTACGTTTGCTCACTTCTTGTTGGAAAGACATAGTCGCCCTTTGCTGATCTAAAGCGTAAAAAGGGCAAGTAGATAATACTTGCCCTTGAATTCTGTGTGCGGATTATACAGAAAGCGAGTCACTTTCTAAAGGGTCAGTTTACACCCTATTTTGTGGCTAATTCTGTGGTTAGTTATCTAGTCGACTAAAAGACGTAACATGACTAGCTAAACGACATAAAAAGATAGCTCATAATGATCGCATCTTCGTGGCCTTGCTTGGTTGGGTAATAGTTACGGCGACGGTCAACTTCATTAAAGCCAGCCTTCTCGTAAAGATTGAAAGCATTCACATTACTTTCGCGAACTTCCAGCCAAGCACTTTCCGCGTCAGCTTGTTCACACATATCGAGAAAGTGCTCAACCAAAGCCTTGCCGTAACCTTTACCTTGCTGCTTAGGGTCAACCGCTATCGTCAGCAAAGTCACTTCACCGACAATGTTCTGAGCATAGAAATAGCCGACAACCTTTCCATCGACTTCTAAAACACGGTGGCTGCCTCCACGACTATTAAGATCACGGATCATATTTTCAGACCAAGGATGAGAATGCGCGGTCTGCTCAATTTGCCAAATTGCGTCTAGGTGTTGTTCTGAAGTTGGTAAAAGTTGATTAGTCATAAGCACAAATTTGTTGCCATAAGTCGCGGCGATGTTGGTTATTACCGTTAATGTCAGACAGTAATGGAGATTGAAGTGTTTTTGCCTTCAGTTCATGGGCAGATTCGCAACCAGCAAACCATACCCATTCAACCGAACCTAAATCCACAGCAGACAAGTGTTGTGGTTGAAGGTGTAAAGCCTGAGATAAGTCGAGCTTGATACTTTTAAGTACGCGTTCAAACATCACAGCGAGATCTTCCTGAGGTTTTTCAGGCGAAACCAGTAGCAACTTACAGTCGCTCGATAGTGGAATCAATTCAGATTCGTAGCCAACCAAACGCTCTGGGTGACTAAGCTCCCATTGGCTGATGCCCATCTCTTGCAGGTATTGTGCGTGTGTTTGTGACATATCTAGCGGTGTAACCTTAGGTTTGTTGGTATTGCTCTTCTTAGAGCGAACTGAAAAGGAGCTCATTGGGGCTGATACTAACAAAAAATAAAAGAGCATCAAGCTCCTTTATTTAGACTAAATCAGTTTGTATCGGATTACGTGGTAAATCAGCTTATAAGTCGTTGAACTCTGGGCTGTAAGCAATCTCACCAGAATGCCCAGCAAACACCCCCTCTACCAACTCAATCGCTTGGAAAGCACCTTCAGGTACATCCCAAACACAACTCAGGCCAAACTCGCTCGCAGCCTTAAAACCAAAGCGGCCGTAGTAAGCAGGATCACCAAGCACAACACAGGCTGGGTAACCGAAATCTACCAATGTAGAAAATGCGTCTTCAACCAGTGATTTGGCAATACCTTGATTGCGGTACTCTTCTTTGACTGCGAGAGGCGCAAGTCCCTGCCAGTTATGATCGTCACCATGGAGAGTGATAGGGCTAAACATTAGGTGACCAACCACCTCGCCCTCATCTGAACAAGCCACCAGCGATAGCGTTAAATGGCTATTCTCACGCAAGCTCATAACCAAATTAGCTTCTGCATCTGTTTCAAAAACAGATTTCAATAAACGATCAATGACAAGTATATCTGCCGGTGCTTCAGTTCGAATAAGCATTCATTACCTCACTTTGTGTATCTGGGGATTGTACTCCTTTCTGCACAAAATCAGCTAATTGATTTAACAAAGTTTTCATAGGAGTCGGCAATACGTCTAAATCTACGCTATCCATCAAGTTTTTGACTTCTAAACCAAGCTCTGTATCGCCCTCAATAGACAGTCTACGTTGAAAGAAAAGCGTATCTGGGTCTTCTTTACGCCCGGCAATCAGCACAAGATCGTTAAGGTTTCCGCTAAAGCTTACATCTTCAACAACCTCGTTATCAGCTACAACTAGTTGCTCATTTTGATAGCTAATACACCAACTTAACCCCATATCTTTTATTGAGACTTTAAGCCACTTGTCTTCTAAGAATTCAAAGTCACCGTCCTCTAAAGCTTCCTTAAAGACATTCTTAAGCGCCTCCAATAAGGCTCTTTTTTGTACTGTTTTAGGCAATAACTGGACTGGAGATCGCAAAATTGATGCGGCATTTTGAACTAGTTGAGTGCGAATCTTGTTTATCACGTGACTTATCCGTAACTTTGTCAATAATATGGAATGCATCATAGATGATGTTGAAATCTCAGTTACTGTTATGTATCAAATTAACTTCGGTTTGATACTCGACCTTTAATATCCTGAAAATCACAGTTATAGTAACTCAGGTCATGAGAATTACAGCGGATCGCTGTACTCACAGGTAAATATCGATAGCCACACAAAAAGTAATAAATATTTATCGATAGTGAATATTCAAGCTCTTGGAGAATTGGTAGTACTTTGATGCCTCCCCAGCAACTACAACATTGGTTTACCCAGCTAACAGCAAACAGTCCGTTCTTTTTTGCGGTACTTGACGCCCAACATAACTATTTTATGGTTAATGAGCGTTACTGCGATATTGCTGGTTTGAGTAAAACCGAGCTTGCTGGCATGAATGACCGCCAAACATTAGGTGAGCAATTCTACCAACACCTTAAGCCTTACTATGAGCGTGCATTCAATGGTGAAACGATTGAGGCTGAAGTCACTCTCAACGAAACTGACCTCGATACCAGCCTTCATTTCAGCCTATCTCCGCTGACGAATGGCAACAAAACCGACTACATTGTCTTTCATGCCTTCGACACATCAGAAAACCAAGTACTTGCCCGTTCTTTAGAAGAATCCGAAGCGAAATTCCACAAGCTATCTCACCTACTCCCTGACGGATTACTGTTAGTTGAAAGTGATTACATCTTGTCATCAAACCCAGCAGCAGCACGCTTGCTCGGCTTTAACTCCACCACCGAGTTAATTGGCGAAGAGTTGGGACGATTATTCATCGATGAACAAACCAAAACAGTCTTCAATAATAACCTCAGTTCTATTATTTCTGAGTCTGGTTTGGTTTGCTTAACGGGTGCCAGATGCGGATTTGAACGTAAGGTTCAACTCAACATCGACTCCACCACTATTCTTGGAAGTAACACTCAGCTTGTGCTTATCCAAGATGCACAAGAGACCACAAAGCAGTATACGCCTGCAAACAGTGAAGATGCCTACATCGATGCACTGACCAAGCTCTACAACCGAGTTGGGTTCACCAAACGTCTTGAGCAGTTCATTCAAAACGATACGCCAGTTGTGATGCTCTACTTAGATATTGATAACTTTAAGAATATCAATGATTCACTAGGTCATCATATTGGCGATAAAGTGATTAAAGAGGTTGCTTCACGCCTAAAACGTTTACTACCTCGTCAGGCCGTTATTGGTCATTTAGGCGGGGATGAGTTTGGTATTATCCTGCCAGAACCTGAACATCAGCGAACGCCTGAAATGCTCGCTGAAAAGATCATTTCCCTGATCAATCAACCCTTCGATCTTCACCACTTTAGTAAGCGCTTAGCCTGCTCGATTGGCAGCGTGAGCTTTCCTCAAGATGGCACAGACGCACGTATCCTGCTGCAAAACGCCGATACCGCGATGTATGAAGCCAAAGATCGTGGACGTAACCGCCTGATCAAGTTCAACGAACAGATGAACAAAGAAGCGCGTATGCGATTGTGGTTGGAGATAGAGCTACAAAAAGCACTGCAACAGAATGGACTTGAGGTTTGGTATCAACCTAAGGTCAATGCGCGTGACTTCACCATCAACGGTGCAGAAGCGTTAGTGCGCTGGAAGCACCCAGTAGAAGGCTACATCAGCCCTGCCGCATTTATCCCAGTTGCGGAACGAGCTGGCCTTATTGAACAACTTGGCCGAGTAGTGATGCGTG